>NPIF01000620.1_pt1 | contig 70707 bp, 53 predicted proteins | sample 8637461 | NCBI WGS metagenome assembly NPIF01 (sample SAMN07420641, study PRJNA396082) | bioreactor metagenome | isolation source: sample BR12 brine-fed electro-methanogenic bioreactor BR | place: Japan: Kochi | collected 2016-12-09 | reverse complement strand
TTAGGAAACCGTCGCTCTATCCTACTGAGCTACGAGCGCCCCTACGCCTGAAATGGTAGCAGGGCATCGGCTGGTGTGAAAGGCCTGTCCGCCGGCTTGAGATGCTGCCCGTCAATGGCGCGACGGTGGCCTTGACAATCGGGTGGCCCTGGCAATCGGGTGACCTTGACGATCGGGAAGACTTGACCGTCGGGAGGGCGGGCGAGCGGTGGGGGACCAACGACGCGGGCGCCCTTTGCCGGCCGGGCCGCCGGTTCCCGCCTACTCGAACACGGCCATGGTCGCTTCCAGCTCGTCCGGCAACTGCATGAGGAATTTCACGAAACCGGGATCGTCCGCCAGGTTGAGGTCCCGGGCCGCCCGACTGCCCAGCAGGTCGTAAGCCGCCGGCGGTGCGAATCCCAGCAGGCTCCCGATCATGTCCGTCAGCGTCAGTTGCAAACGCTCTTGCCGGAAGGGATCGTCGTCAGCCGGGTAGGTGTGATGGCTGGCAATCAACGCCGTCAGCTTCTCCGGCAGCCCCCACGAATCCGCCAGCAACTCACCAAACTCCTGGTGAGACTCGAAGCACAGGTACTCAAACGCGTCCAGGTCCACGTCGAACCGGGAGAACTTCTGCTGGCTGTTCACGATCCGCAGCACGACCACCGATCCGATGTCGTGCAGCAGGCCGATGAGGAAGGCCTCCTCCGCATCCGTGCCCGTAAACCGCGACAGCGCCCGGTTCACCGACGCCGACGCCACCGCCCGCAGCGACAGCATTTCCGCATAGTTGTGTTCGCCGCGCTTCTCCTTCCGCGTGACCGACCGCATGGTCTGGTGCAGCATGAGCGTGCGAATCGCGCCCACCCCGAGGCGAATCACCGCCGGCTCCACCGACGTGATCTTGTGCATGCCCCGGTACAGGGGCGAATTGGCCATCCGCAGGACGGCCGCCGCACACACCTGGTCCTCCGCGATCTCCTCCGCCACCTTACGCATGCTGGAGTTCGACGCCGACAGCTCCCGCAAAACGATCTCCGGAACCCGCGGCAACGGCGGCAGACTCAGATCGTGGCCGTCGAAGTTCGCCACGATCAGGTTCTCAATCGCCAGCACTTCGGTGGGCATGTCCGGCCGAGCGATCCCCACCGCCTCGGTCAGCGTGGCGTCGGCCCGTGCCCACCAGGGGGCTTCGTCGCTTGCACGCTGCTCCGCCCCGCCGGCCTGCTCGGGGGCATCGAGGGTGGCGACAGCCGTTGTCGTCCGGTTCTCCTGCGGCGTGTCGGCGGGCGCGTCGCCCACCAGCTTGTCCATCACCCAGTTCCACAGACCCACGAGCCCTCTCCTTGTGTCATGCCGTGGTGATCGCGTAAGCAGCCGCACTGGCCCGGTCACGTCCGCCCCCCCAGAGGACGGCTTCCCTACGGATCTATCGGCCGATCGGAAGGCCAAATGAACTACCGCACAAGGCACCGGGCAGTTCGGCTGAGAGTCGTAAGTTCAATCCAGGCAGGGACTAGCAGGCCGCTGGAGCCGCGCGGGCCGGCCCGCTCAAATGCCTCGCGGTGGTATGCGTGTCAGGACGCCCGGGGGGGAACGACCCAGGATTCCGCCCCCCGGCGATCAGAAGATGTCCGTCGCATCAGCGAACATCGGATGCCGGCGATCCCGATCGGACAGGATCACCTTGTCGGCCGCAACGCCCCAGTCGATGCCCAACGCCGGGTCGTCCCACTGGATCCCGCGCTCAAGTTCCGGGGCATAATCGGCGGTGACCTTGTAGATCACCTCCGTATCCGGCTCGAGCGTCACGAAGCCGTGGGCGAAGCCGCGGGGAACCAGGACCTGCTGCCAGTTGTCCGCACTGATGACCGCCGTCACGTGCCGCCCGAACGTCGGCGACGCCCTGCGAATGTCGAGCGCGACGTCGAGAATCGCTCCGCGGACGACCCGCACCAGCTTGTCCTGAGCCTTCGGCGCGATCTGGTAATGCAGGCCGCGGAGCACGCCGACCTCGGCCGAGTGGGAGTGGTTGTCCTGTACGAAATCAAGCTCAACGCCCGCATTCGCGAACGCCCGGCGGCTGTACACTTCGGAGAAGAATCCGCGATGATCGCCGTACTTTCTGGGCGTCAGGAGCAGCACATCGGGGATGTCGGTCGTTTGGATTTCCATGGCGAAGGGCACTATAGCCGGGCGCGCCCCCCGGGGCCACCGCCGCGGCCGCCGCAGGGCACGCCGTTTTGGCCTCGCCCACGCCCGTTTGACTTGACAGAGCCCCCGCCGGGCGCTCCAATAGGCGGTTTCAGCCCTGGTGCCCCCAGCGGTCAGCGAGCAACCTCGAACGAACGAAACGACCCATGCGCGTCATCGCCCTCGGCGCCGATCACGGCGGCTTTGAACTCAAGCAGACGATTGCGACGCACCTCGCGTCCCGCGGGTGCCAGGTCGCAGACTGCGGCACGTTCAGCACGGAGGCGGTAGACTACCCCCGCATCGCCCACGCGGTCGCCCGCAAGGTGGCTTCCGGTGAGGCGGTGGCCGGCATTGTCATCGACGGGGCCGGAATCGGATCGGCCATGGCCGCCAACAAGGTTCCCGGCGTTCGCGCGGCCCTGTGTTACGACCTCTCCAGTGCCCGCAACAGCCGTGAGCACAACAACGCCAACGTGCTCACGCTCGGGGCACGCCTCATCGGGCCCGGGCTGGCAACCCAGATTGTGGACGCCTTTCTGGACACCGAGTGCACCGCCGAGCGGCATCTGCGGCGCGTTGCCATGATCGAGGATCTGGCGGAGGAGGCGCCGACGGCATCCGCCGGCGTCCCCTCGACAACCGCCGTGAACGTTTCGTGCGGATGCAGCAACGGCGACAGCGGTTCGACAACCATCGGTGCGGCGCAGTCGGCCGCGGAGGCAGCTTTGAGCGAACTTTCCGAACATGATTTGCAGCGCGTGGCCGACCGCATTGCGGGCATGCTCGCCGCCGGTGGGGCGGCCGGTGAAGCCGGGTGCGGATTCTGCCGACCCTGCCGCGATGTCAGCCCCCAGCAGATGCGTGACTTCATCCAGTTGGGGGCGGATCGCCTCGTTCACCGCGGCAAGGGCGACGCGGTGCCGAAAGATGTGGCCCGGTTCATTGACCACACCCTTCTGCGGCCCGACGCGACCTATGCCCAGATCGACAAGCTCTGTGCAGAGGCCGCGGAGTTCGGCTTCGCTTCGGTGTGCATCAATCCCATCCACGTGAAGCGCTGCGCCCGCGCCCTGCGCGGCACGGAGGTGACCGTGTGCACGGTCGTGGGCTTCCCCCTGGGCGCGACCACCGCCGAAACCAAGGCCCTGGAGGCCCGGCGGGCGATTCGCGACGGCGCCAAGGAAATCGACATGGTGATCAACGTCGGGGCGCTCAAGAGCGGCGACGACGCGGCCGTCCAGGCCGACATCCGCGCCGTGGTCGAAGCCTGCCTGGATGGCAGCGCCCTGTGCAAGGTCATTATCGAGACGGCGCTGCTGACCGACGACGAAAAGACGCGGGCCTGCCAGGCCGCGGTGCGGGCTCGGGCCGATTTCGTCAAAACCTCCACCGGCTTCAGCACCGGCGGGGCGACTGCCGAGGACGTAGCCCTCATGTCCGCCGCAGTCACAGGCGCCAAGCTCGGCGTCAAGGCCTCCGGCGGCATCCGCAGCTATGAAGAAGCGCAGCAGATGATTCGCGCCGGCGCCACCCGACTCGGCGTCAGCGCCGGCGTCCGCATCGTCAAGGAAGCCCAGGGCGTGACAGTCTCAGGCGAAGGCGGAGACAAATACTGAACCAGCCGTCAGCAATAAGCCCACACGGCCAAGCCGCTGACAGCCGATAGCTGACAGCTCAAAGCCAATAGCTCGCACGAAAGGCCACCGACATGGTTGATCTTCGTTCCTACGTGTTCATCGACAACATCCAGCCGCAATACGCGGCCTTCCTCGGCACGGTCGCGCAGGGTTTTCTCCCCGTCGCTGGCATGGCGAGCCTGTACGTGGAGATCTCGCCCGGTATCGAGATTAACCGTATCACCGACATCGCGCTCAAGAGCACACATGTGACCCCGGGCATGCAGATCGTCGAGCGGCTCTACGGCATGCTCGAGATTCATTCGGAGTCGCAAGCCGATGTCCGCCAGGCCGGCCAGGCGATCCTCGACGCGCTCGAGCTCGTCGAAGAAGACCGGACCAAGCCGCGCATCGCCTCCAGCCAGGTCATCCGCCGCGTCGACGACCACCAGACCCAGCTCGTCAACCGCATGCGTCACGGCAACATGATCATCGCCGGTCAGACCCTCTACGTGATGGAGGTCGAGCCGGCCGGCTACGCCGCCCTGGCCGCCAACGAGGCAGAGAAAGCCGCAGAGATCAACATCCTCGAAGTCCGCGTTTTCGGCAGCTTCGGCCGCATGTATCTTGGCGGTGAAGAGCGTGACATCGAGGTCGGACACAAAGCCGCCATCGCCGCCATTGAAGGCGTAACCGGCAAAGAGAAGGGGAAATAAGGCCGTACCGGGTGCCCTGCGGCCCGCCCTGGAACCAGGGTGCCATGGCCAAGCTCGACGGAGTCGAGCGCCGCCATGCGGCGGCACCCCGGCGCCCAACGCACAACGACCGTAACACCGTGCAGACCAACTGACACGAAATGATGCCGGCCGTCGGCCGATCGAAACAACCGTTCGCAACAACACTTGGCAGGAGATTCTAACGTTATGGCAGAAGCACTGGGAATGATCGAGTGCCGCAGTTTTCCGGCGATGGTCGAAGCGGCCGACGCGATGGTCAAGGCGGCGAAGGTGGAACTGGTCTCCTATGAAAAGACCGGCGGTGGCTACGTCACCTCCGTCATCCGTGGCGACGTGGCCGCGGTGAAGGCTGCATGCGACGCCGGCCAGGCGGCCGCTTCGCGCATCGGCGAGGTCGTGGCCGTCCACATCATCGCCCGCCCGCACACCAACGTCGACGAAGTGATTCCCCTCGGCCGGCAGGAAACGGGCAAGAAAAAGTAGCGGCACGCGCGCTGGCGGCTGCGCAGCGCGCCGCCGTGGCGGCATGACGCTTGGTTGAAACAGGCCGGCGGCGCACGCCGTCGGTCCGTCTGGCGTGGGAGTACGGTCGATGTTGCTCGCGAAGGTCGTGGGAACGGTGGTCGCCACCAAGAAGGAGGCCACGCTCGAGGGCTTGCGGTTGATGGTCTGCAAGCCCGTTGATGAGTCCGGCAAGCCCGGGGGCGGCTACGTCGTCGCCGCCGATGCGGTGGGCGCCGGTGTGGGTGAATTGGTCCTCTACGCCACGGGCAGTTCCGCCCGCCAGACCGTCGCGACCAACAACCGCCCCTGCGACGCGGTCATCATGGCCATCGTCGACAACTGGGAAGTCGACGGCGACTTCGTCTATAGGAAATCGCAAGCGTGAGCCTGACGCTCGCCCCGCGCCGTTACGGACGGCCCATTGCTGAAAGCGGATAGCGCAACCATGTCTCGATTGTCCGATCAACAAATCGACGCCATTGCCCAGCAGGTCCTCGGGCGGCTCGCGGGCGGGGCTGTCTCGGCATCGCCCACGCCCAGCGACCGGTTCGGGCGGCAGGTCGTGGGCGTGTTCGCCGAACTCGATTCGGCGGTGGCCGCCGCCACTGCTGCGTTTGCCGCCTTGGAGCAGCTTCCGCTGGTCAAACGCGATGAGATCATCGCGAATATCCGCAAGCGCATGCTCGAGCACGCCGAAGCGCTCGCCGCCGACGCCCGCCACGAGACCGGCCTGGGACGCACCGCAGACAAGGTCGTCAAGAACCGCCTCGTCGCACTCAAGACCCCCGGGACCGAGGTGCTCCGCGCCGAAGCCCAGACCGGCGACCGCGGCCTGTCCCTCTTCGAACGCGCGCCCTTCGGCGTCATCGCCTCCATCACGCCCACGACCAACCCCACGTCGACGATCATCTGCAACACGATCGGCATGGTGGCGGCCGGCAACACCGTCGTCTTCAACGTCCATCCCAATGCCAAGAACTGCTCGATCAAGTGCGTCGATCTGCTGAACAGGGCGATCATGGAGGCCGGTGGACCGCCCAACGTCGTGACCACCCTGGCCCATCCCACCGTCGAGTCCGCCCAGGCCCTGATGGTGCATCCCGGCGTGCGCCTGCTCGTCGTCACCGGCGGCGCCGGCGTGGTGCAGGCTGCGATGAAAAGCGGCAAACGCGCCATCTGTGCCGGTCCGGGCAATCCGCCCATCGTCGTCGACGAGACGGCCGACATCGACCGCGCGGGCCGCGACGTCGTCCTGGGCGCCTCCTTCGACAACAACGTCATCTGCACCGACGAAAAAGAAACCTTCGTCGTCTCCAGCGTCGCCGACAAGCTCCTCGCGGCGATGCGGGCCAACGGGGCGGTCGTGCTCACCGCGTCCCAGACCAGGCAGCTCGAAAACCTGATCTTCACCGAGATGCGCGGCCCGCGGCAGGCCGGCGTGATCAACCGCGAACTCATCGGCAAGAACGCCGGCGTCATCCTCCAGAAGATCGGCATGAACGTGCCGGAGGATCTGCGCCTCGGCGTCATCGACGTGGGCGTCAATCACCCGCTCGTCTGGACCGAGCAGATGATGCCCATCATGCCCGTCGCCCGCGTCAGCAACTGCCAGGAGGCCATCGATCTGGCCGTCGAGGCCGAGGGCGGGCGCCGGCACACCGCCGTCATGCATTCGCGCAACATCGAGATGCTTTCCCGCATGGCCCGCAAGATCAATTGCAGCATCTTCGTCAAGAATGGACCGTGCTACGCCGGTCTCGGCGAAGGTGGTGAGGGATATACATCGTTCTCCATCGCGAGCCCGACCGGCGAGGGTCTGACCGATCCGCGAACGTTCTCGCGTCTGCGACGCTGCGTGCTCGTAGATCATTTCCGGATCGTGTGACGCGAAGGCTATGGCCGATTTTCCTGCAATTGCCCTGGTAGAGTTGTCCAGCATCGCGGCCGGCACGTTCGCGGCCGACCGCATGGTCAAGAAGGCCGTGGTGCAATTGCTCCGTGCCGGCACCGTGCATCCCGGGCGTTACCTGATCCTCATCGGCGGCGGGGAGGCCGAGGTCGGACTGGCTCACGCGGCCGGCATCGAGGCCGGTGGACCGCAGGTGCTCGACGACGTCTTCCTGCCCGACGCCCATCCGCAGGTCGTCGCGGCGATCGACGACGCCCGCCGCGTGGCGGAGTACGACTCGCTCACCGTGCTGGAAACATCCACGGTGGCCGCGATCCTGCGGGCGACCGACGCGGCCGTAAAGGGCGCTCTGGTCGAGCTTCTCGAAATGCGCCTCGCCGATGATCTCGGCGGCAAGGGTGTGGCGGTCCTGACCGGCGAGCGCGCGGACGTTGAGGCCGCCGTCGAAATAGCCGGACGGGCCCTGGTCGGCCGCGAAGGCACGATCTGCCACGCGATCATTTCGCGGATCGACGAGGCCGTCGCGGACAAAGTCGCCGCCTCGACGCGCTTCCGGCCGCCGATCAGCGATGCCCGCGCGCCAGACGTCAAGACCAACGCGCCAGGCGGATCGCCGGCCAAGAACAAGTAGGGCGGGCTGTGCCCGCCGGGAACACAAGCTGGGCATGTCGGCGCCAACGCGGGCCGTGCCCGCCGGGAATACAAGCTGGGCATGCCGGCGCCAACGTAGGGCGGGCCGTGCCCGCCTTCACAAAAACTGCGGTGGGGCGACCACCGCCAAAGGAGCCCAACGGTGCTATTGGGGCGGGTCAAAGGAACGGTCGTCGCGTGCGTCGCCTACGAAGGCCTGGAAGGCGTCCCCTTCCTGCTCGTCCAGCCGTTGACCCAAACTGGCGATCCCAAAGGACACTGCATCGTCTGCTGCGACGCCACCCACCAGGCGGGCCCCGGGGAATTGGTGTACTATGAAGGCGGGCGGGAGGCCGCGATGGCTCTTCGCGAGACCTTTGTGCCCGTGGATCACACCATCGTCGGAATCGTCGATGACGTTCACCTGGAGGAAGGCGGCGCCGGCGGATAGTCGCGTTCCCAGATACACGAGCCCTGCCCGCGGCCTGCAACGCGGCGCGGTTTCCGCCCTTTACACGGAGTGCCATCGAATTGTTTGTCGGCCGAGTCCAAGGTGAAATCGTCTCCACCATCAACCATCCGTTCTATGACGGGCGGCGCCTCCTCGTTGTCGATCGTCTGGACGAGCACGGCACGCCCGCCGGCGGCTACATCATCGCCGTCGCGGCCACCGACGCGGGCGTCGGCGATCGCGTCCTGGTTCTCGACGAAGGCAACGGCGCCCGCCAGGTCCTGAGCGACCCGCAGGGTCCCGTCCGCTCCGTCGTCGTGGGCGTGGTCGACACCCTGGATACCGTCCCCGACGCCTGACCTCGGACCCCCCAAGTGCAATCCGTAACCGGTAATTCGTGATGGGCAATTCAGCATCGGTCTTCCATGGAATGGCAACTACGCACAGACTTCGTTGAATTCGGCCGCGAGATGCACGGGCGCGGTCTGGTCGCCGCTTCCGATGGCAACATTAGCGCGCGACTCGGCGCCGAACGCGTGCTGATCACCCCCAGCGGGCACTCATTGGGCCGGCTCCGGAGTAGCGACATGGTCGTGCTCGACCTTGCCGGCCGCAAGCTTGCTGGCGACCGCAATCCCTCGTCCGAGTACCGCCTGCACCTCGCCATCTACGAGGAACGCCCGGACGTGACCGCGGTCGTGCACGCCCACCCGCCGATGGCCAACGGCTTCACCTTCGCCGGCGTTCCGATGCGCGCCTGCGCCATCCCGGAGGTGGTGGCGACCGTAGGGGACATCCCCACCACGGAATACGCCACACCGTCCACCCAGGAGGGGGCCGACGTCGTTCGCAGGTGGATCCGCGGCCACGATGTGGTGATGCTCGAACGGCACGGCAGCGTGACCGTCGGCAAATCGGTGCTCGAAGCCTACAGCAAGCTCGAAAAGCTCGAGCATGCCGCCAAGGTGCTGCTCATCGCCCACCAGTTGGGCAAGGTGCAGGAACTCTCGCTGGACGAGATCGCCCGCCTCGCCGCCCTCCGCGAATCGCTCGCCCTCGGCCCCGGCGCCGACGTCTACCGCGCCTGCGGCCACGAGCCCCCGCCATAGCCCGGCCTGCGGCCACGAGCCCCCGCCATAGCCCGGCCTGCGGCCACGAGCTCCCGGCATACCCGCGCCTGCGGCCACGAGTTCCCGGCCATAGCCCCGTCTGCGGCCACCAGCCCCCGGCACAGCCGCGCCTGCCGGCTCAGCCCTCCGGAAGTGGGATCAGAGTTTCCCAATGTAGGGCGGGCCGTGCCCACCGGAAACGCAGCCTGGACCTGTGTCCGCCCATGTAGGGCGGGCCGTGCCCGCCTTCAGCATGACCAGCAATTGCACGCCAGCAATTCCCCCACCCGCCCCGCGCGCCAAGGCGCGTCCCGACCCCCAAACATTCAATCGCGCAACACCGCCGCACCGCCCACAAGCCCCACAACCGCATCAACCTGCTCCGCCGCGCACCCAACAACGGCGCGCCGATGCGCCGCATTGCTCCAGAACCGCAGCGGTGCAACCGCGGGTTGCCGTCCCGCGACATCCACGAACCGCCCGCGGTAATGCCGCACGTACCCATAGTGCCGTCGCAATGTCGTCAGCGCCTCCGCGGGATCGACGTGCTCAAACAGCAGCACAAACTCAGTCGGCCGAGCCGCCCCGACGTCATCGAGCAACGCCCCCAAAGGCAGATAGTGCCAAACGTCATGGGCAGTGCCATGCAACATCAGGGCGCCATTGGGAAATTGGACAGTGTTGAAGTATTCGCCCCTGACATAGCTTGGCAGAATGCGGTTCAGCACGACACCCTTTCTTCTCTGCTCGCTGCGTAATGGCTGGCACACGCGCACAATCTCATGCTCAGCCCCGCCGCAGTCCGCGAACGCTTCCCAGGAAAGAAACAGGTTCCGCAGCCTTTCGCCTCGACAGAGTGTATTCGTGTTCACAATGTTAGGTTCGCTGGCGGGCAGCGACGCCAACCCGCAGATTCCTGAGACCGACCCGCCGCCTCGGAACACCATGCAGAGTCGACCGAGGGTGACGGACAGCGACGCCGCCTCCTCTCCGGTATCGAAGTCCCCACTTCCGTTCGGTATGCAGCCTTCTAGGCGGAGACCGCTTTGCCGCACGAACGCATCCAGGATATCCGCGTACGTCGCGCTGGTCATGTTGAACCGATAGGTCCTGTCCTCCGGTGGATCGAGTTGGGTCAGCGCCGCCGCAATCCAGTCACTTTCCGCTTCAGGCGCCGCCACGATGATCCGCCGGTGGGCCCAGTCCGTCCACGCCCGAATCGGCGGTGCGCCTTCTGCAGGGCGGCCAAGCCTGCGTGGCGGTGAGCCGTTGTAATGTTGAACACTCCCGTACAACTTGCGCAACGCGTCGATGGCGGTGGCCGGTTCGATGTTCTGGAAGTGATGTTCAATCAGGCGGAAGGCACCGTCGCTGGCCGCATCATCCATCATTCTGCAGAGCGATAGGTACTGGTGGGCATCCTGTTTCGTTGCCAGGATCGTGTAAGCGTTCTCGCCCGCGAAGGCCTGACAGCGCACGTACCCTGGCAAGTACCGGGCCAAATTCGGCAGGCGATCTGGCGAATTGTCCAGCGTGATCAGAACAAGGATGATGTCATGGCCGGGTAGGCCGGAGTCCGCAAGCTGCTCGGTCGTCGAGAACACGTGATCGAGTCGGATTGAGTGCAATGTCTGCGTCACACGCGCCACTTTGTAATTCTCAGCATCGTTTGGGCGCCAGAACCAGTGTTGGTCGGGGTGATTGAATAAGAGGATGCAGAGTCGGTTGGCGGCCAACGCAAATGTCATCACTTCCCGGCCGGTGTCAAAGGTAACACGGCTAGTGGGGCGGCAACCCTCAATGCCCATGCCGCTCTGCGCGACGAAATCCGCCAGGACTTCCCGGTAAGTTACATCCACAAGGTTGAAGCGGTAGGTACGCTGCTCCGCCGGCAGGGGCGGCGCTGATGCGGCGCACACCGCCGCGCCTTTCAGCGCCACAGTCAGCACACTGAGGAAAGCCACGGAACTCAAGACGGGAGGTGTGCAGCATAGTCCGTTCATGGGCAGCGTCTCTCGGTCGATATGCACCGCGCACCCGAAGGGGGGATGGTGTTCGCACACCTGACGCTTCGTAGCAGCGGTGGAGAGCCTCGATGCTTTAGGAAATAACTATCCCTATTCCGCTGGGACCCATGTGCGCTTGGTCCCCGCTGTGACGAATCAACGCCACTGCGGTATTCGATACACGCCTGCGCCCGCATCGGTTGCAGCACAACCATATCTGCCGGCAACATCCTCATCGGCCGACGGGCCTCGCGTCAGAGCACAACGGCTGAATCCACGCTCCCAGACTGCACGAAGAAACAGCCTCCCCCAGCGATCGCAGGCTGGAATCGCTGAATCATGGCCACCGACCCGCTCGACCATTATGATGTCTGCGATGAAGCCGAATTGGCACGGAAACAAGGCGGCGGCATACGTGGAATGCTCCGAATCAACCAACTTGGCGCGGAGACGCGGAATGCGACGCATCGGTCAGCTAGCTTGGAGCAGCGGCAGGGGTCGTTTGATCTGCCTGTTGGCGCTGCTCGCAACGGCAGGCTGCGGCGCCGTCGACACCCCGGTTGAGCCGACCGATTCCCCCGAGGCCGTCCTCGCGGCCACCTGGCAGTTCCTCCTGCTCGAGCGCACCGAGCTGCTGACTGAAGGACGCGGCAACGACGGCCCCGAGGAAACCGGCTTTCGCGCCATGCCCCTCAGCGCCGCCACCGCCTTCGCCATCGATCACGACCTGCTCGTCACCAACGCCCACGTGATCGAATCGATTCTGGACGTGTTGCCCTTCACCGGCTTTCCGGTACTCGTGGCCATCCAGCATCGCACCGGCGAGATCGTCCACATTCGCGAGGTATGGGTGCATCCCGACTTCGACGAAGCGCTGCGGCTCGACCGCGTCCCCGACGTCGCCTTGCTCCGCACCGAGACGCTCATGCCCTCCATCCTCCCACTCGCCGACGTGGATACCCTCTACGAGCTCGCCCCGGGCGGCGACGTGACCGTCTGCGGTTTCCCGGGCGGCGTCACCGAGGAAAACACCTTCACCGGCTTTGCGGACAGCTTTCTGCCGCGTGCAACCTGCCTGGTCGGCGAGATCACCCAGCTCAACCCCTTCGCGGACATGACCCGCTCCGACGTGAACAACCAGTCGCTGCGCTACGACGTCCCCACCCGCGCCGGCTCGAGCGGATCATCCGTCGTCAACCCGGCCGGGGAGGTCATCGGTCTGCACTCCTTCGCGGTCAGCGGCGCCGACGAGAGCGGCGGGGCCCGCAGCGACGTCATCGGCGAACTCTGGGGCATGGTGGATCGCGGCGCCGCGACCGGCGTGGAAATCCACCTCCCGAGGTTTCGCGTGATGTGTGATCCGGCGTTTGCCGCCGCGCCGCCGGCAGAATGCCAGGCCGGTGCGGCCTGTGTCCGTTGCGATCAGGACGGCGACGGCTGGTCCGACCTTGCCGAAATCGAGCACGGTGGCGACCCCTGCGCGGCGACCGTCACGCCCCTGTCCACCGACGCCATCGCCGCCGACTGCCGTATCGTTTTACCCACGGAAATCCCCTGACATCAAACCACCGGCGTCCGCGGACGGTGCAACGACAGATAACACACGCTGGCCAGAATGAGTCCGCCGCCCAGGATGGTGCTCCAATGGGGCACCTCGCGAATCAGCAGATACGTCCACACCGGGTTGAGCACCGGCTCGAGCATGATGATCAGCACGGCGCTCTGGGCCACAACCTGGCGGCTGCCGGCCGAATACAACACGTACGGCAGCCCGAACTGCACCACGCCCGCCAGCAACAGCAACGCCGCCTGCCACACGGTTACCTGCCAGCCTTCCAGCGCGATCGCGATCGGCGTGAGCGCTGCCCCGGACCCCATACAGCAGATGAATGCCAGCACCACGGGGTCGAGCGCCCGCACACGCCGGAAAAACACCACCTGTACGCCGAAGACCAGTCCGCTCAGCAGGCTGACCAGCAGCCCCACGTGGTCGGTGGCGTACTGCATACTGAAGATGAACAGCACCGCCAGCATCGAGACCACGAAAGCCACCCATTGCCTCGGCTCCGCCCGCTCCCGCACGATCCACGGCGACAGCAGAAACACCCACGCCGGCGCAGTGTACTGCAAGATGATCGCGTTCGCGGCCGTCGTCAGCGTCGTGGCCAGCACGAAACTCGCACACATGCCCGTAAACGCCACCACCGCCCCGAGTGCCCAGTAGGGCTCGGCGATTGGCTTCCAGCGCTGCCATGCAATCGGCGCCAGAAACACCGCCGCCACCGCGGACCGCAACGCCGCAATACTCCAGCCCCCCAGCCCGGTCGCGTGGATCGCCTTGATGAGTACGCCGTTGGTGCTCCACAGCACGGCCGCCGCCATCAGCAGCAACGCGCCCCGCGTGGCCGGGGTCATCCGCTGGACATTCACCGATCGGTCTCCCCGTCGGCGCTCGCGAGGATGCGGCAGATCTCGTTGTGGATACGGTTGTACGGCGCGCTGGAGCCTTGAAAACCATTGAACAGCACGCTGAACGCAAACCACCGTCCGCTGCGTGCGCGCACATAGCCGCTGAGCGTCCGCACCCCGCGGATATAGCCCGTCTTCGCGTAGACCTCACCGTCGATGTTGCGCATCCGCCGCTTCAACGTTCCACCGGTCTCGGTGCCGGCCAGACTGTTCCGAAACAGGTCACGGCGCGGGTGTTCGTGCATGTGGCGCAGCACGTGCACGAACTGGACGGCCGATACGCGGTTCGTGCGACTCAGTCCCGACCCGTCGGCGATCACCATCCCGTCACGGGCGCAGCCGACGCTGTCCAAGTATGCGGCGATGGCCTGCCGGCCAGTTTCCCAACTGCCCGGCGTCGTTCTGCCGGTGTGTTCGTACCCCAGGCGCTTGCACAAGGCCTCAGCGCACATGTTCTGGCTGTTGATGCCGATCCGTCCCAGCACATCGGGTAGGGGGGTGACGTGCTGACCGATAATCTCCAGGTTGCCTGGCAGCCCGGAAGCGGATCGCGCGACGGCCTCATACCGGGTCGGCCCCGCGATGGTCACGCCCCGGCTGGTGAGGTGGGCCCGGAATGCACTGGCCACAAACGCCGAAGGATCAGGCACGGAAATCGATTGCAAGGTCACCCGGTTGCTGACCTTGCCCGAGAGCACCAGTTCAAACGTGCCGGCACGTCGGCCGACCAGGGGCGTCTCGTTCCCGACCACCGAACGGCAGTTGTTGATCACGGTTGCCGCCGGACACGGTGGAAACAGGGACCACTCCGCCGGCGTTCCGGGCGGACCGGGCCACGCGGTCAGTTCCACGCAGTTGTTGTTGAAGTTCACCCCTCCGACGGGGGCCCCGTACCACTTCACCAGATCGCCGGCGTCCCAGTCCGGATGGACCAACGCCTCGTCGAGCACGGAAGCGTCCACGATGAACGCGCCCGACAGGGCAAAGCGTCCGCTGCTCCGCAGTGCGTGCGCCCACAGATCAAGAAAGGCGGTTCGGCTGACGCCGTGGCCATCACAAACCACCTCGTCCCCGAGGCACGGATCCCCGGCGCCGATCAACACCAGGTCTTCGCCGCGCAGGCCCAGCACGGTTCGGAAGAGGTCCGGCGTATCGCCGAGACGATCGACCGCCGCGGCCATCACCAGGAGTTTCTGATTGCTCGCCGGCACCAGGGGGGTGTCGGCTTGCCGGGCATACACCGTGCGATGGGCATCCAGGTCCACGATCAGTGCGCTGCATGCCACCTGCGGATCCGGCAGGTTCGACAGCACGCTGCCCAAGCGACCAGCCAGATCATCCGCCCCTGCGGACAGCGGCCAAACGAGCGTCGCCAGCACGCCAACCAGCCATCGTCTGTATGCTGGCTGGCGACGTGAAACGCCGCCCATTCGCCGATGTCGATTCCGGCCTGGAACCTGAGTGGGTAGGAGGTCCGACACAAGGCGGAAGCTCATTTTCCCTGTACCTCGATGGTGGGTGTTGGAGGACGTCGGCCGCGCCTGATGACGCGTTCCGAACCAGGCCGGTCGCAGCGGCGGTACCGATATACCGGCAGGTGCAGACGGCATCAAGCGGCATTGAATCACCCCCTCCAGAGGGGCTTGACGCCCACAAAGCCGGCGATATAGTGTGCTGCTCTGCTGCGGGGGCTGACCAGCCCTTCGCCGGTGGAATCAAAACCAGGGGACGTAGCTCAATTGGTTAGAGTACCGGACTGTCGATCCGGTGGTTGCGGGTTCGAATCCCGTCGTCCTCGATGATAAGCTTTGAGGCCGCAAAGGTTTATACCTTGCGGCCTTCTGCGTTTCCGGGCCCTGATTGCATAATTGCCGCACTCCTCATGCGTCGCCGTCATCTCCATCCAACCCAATCATCTCGTTGTCGCTTGGCGATCGTCGCGACGCCCGGCGCGCGAAAAGGCCGAACACCACTGCGACGCAGCAGCGTCCGGCCTTCTCTTGGGTTGCGCGTGCTTTTAACCGGCGGGGCGACTGCGCCTCAGCGCTGGTCCGCGGCGACGTAGTCCGAGCGGCTCCAGTCCCAGCGAGACGCCGGTTCCGACGGACCAGAGGCGTCACCGCCCTCGCGAATCCGGGCGATCTCTGCGTCGAGGCGATCGGCCATGCTCGCCGAGAAGGCGTCGCCCTGAATCTGGCGGAGACGCTGCGCCACCCGTCGAAGCGAATCCAGTCGGCTCTGCTTGTCGTCCATAATGGCATACCTCCCTGCGATGGAAATCGGATAATCGTTTATCGAGCGCCGGACCGGTGCGGGTTGAGGCGAAATGGCGTTCGCACGCCTAACCCCGCGCTCTTCTCCATCCCCGTCCGCAAGCCCCGCGCGAAAATCTCCGCCGCTTGTGAGTAAATCGTCTGCTGAAGGGCATCCTTGCCTCGCTACAAAGGTTAAGAGATCGGGCTCGGTTCCCTCACGCCTGTGTGTGCTTTTCGACGTGTTGACGGTCAGCGCGGGCCTGGCGTATCGTCCGCGATTCGCAGGGATAGGCCGCGGCGCCGTCGGCAGGCGCCGGGCATGCTCGACACGGAGGTTTGCCATGGGACTCGCATCCGGCGCCGTTGCGTTTCGTCGCTACCGGGTACACAACAACAGGTTCACGACCGTCGACGACGCCATGGTCGAAGCACTGACCGCCAACGGCTTTGGACGCTACGGGGCAGCCGCCGACGACGACGTCGAGGTGGGCTGGATCACCCCCAACCACCTCTTCGATACGAGCTTCGCGGGCGAGAAAATCGCCTGCGGTCGATTCGTGTTCTGCAACATGCGCATGGATCGCAATTCCGTCCCCGGCAGCGTCCTCCGCAGCTACGTGGCCATGGAAGAGGAGGCCGCCCTCGAAGCCTCCGGACGCGAGTTCCTCGGCCGCAAGGAAAAACGCGAAGCCAAAGAGGCCGCCCGACTCCGCGCCGACAAGGAGGCCCGCAGCGGCGCCTTCCGCCGCATCACCAGCTATCCCCTCCTCTGGGACCTCGACAAGCAAATGCTCTATTTCGGCAACAGCGCCAACGCCGCCAACGACAAGTTCATGCGGCTGTTCTGCGACACCTTCGAGGCCGTCCTCGAACCGGTCAACGCCCACCACGCCGCGGTCGCCATCGCCGAGTCCGCCGGCCGGCGACGCGAAATCGAGGACGCCCGACCGGCCCACCTGATTCCCCCGCCCGACGACGTGGATGGCGACGTGTACGGCCTCGATCCGGAAGACCGCAGTTTCTTCGGCCGCGAATTCCTTTCCTGGCTGTGGTACGCAACCGAACAGTCCGAAGGAACCTTCGATCTGCTGGACAAGGCCGACGTGGCCGCGTCCATCGCTCGGTTGATTCACCTCAAATGCGATTTCAACCTGTCCGGCTCGGCCATGCTGCGCGCCGACGCGCCCGCCCGGGCCCTGGAAGGGCGGGCGGGGCTGGCCGCGGGCAAGCAGCCGGCCAAACTCGGCCTCCTCCTGGCCGCTCGGTCAGGCGAATGGAGCTTCGTGCTGGATGGGGTGACCCTCGATGTCAGCGGCCTCACCCTTCCCCAGACGGAAGAAAAGGACGCCATCGCACGGCTGGAGGAGCGGTTCGAGTCGATCGCCGAGGCCGCCGGCGTGATGGACGCGCTCTTCGCGGAATTCATGCGCCGCCGCCTCTCCGGTGACTGGGATGCACTGCTCAAAAACATGTGCAAGTGGGCCACAGGGGGACGCGGCGAGCAGGGCGCCGCGCGCCCGCGACTCGTATCGGCCTGACCGAGGCGCTCAGATACGGCTGAATCGCCGGCCCGCCGGCCTGCTTCACCAAGGACACGCGGCAAATGCCGACTTCACCGGACTGCGACATTGCGATCGTGGGAGGCGGGATCGTCGGATTGGCCACCGCCATGGCTCTCGCCCGTCGGGGCGGCTTCCGCATCACCGTCCTCGAGGCCGAGTCGCGCCTGGCCGCCCACCAGACCGGCAACAACAGCGGCGTGATCCACTCCGGCCTCTATTACAAGCCCGGCTCGCTCAAGGCTCAACTCTGCGTATCCGGCCGCGAGGCGCTTTATCGCTTCTGCGCCGAGCACGCCATTCCCCATGAACGCTGCGGAAAAATCGTCGTCGCCGTGGACGAACAGCAAGTCCCCATGCTGGATGCGTTGGAGTCCCGGGGCCGGGCCAATGGGCTGACCGGACTTCAGCGGCTCGACGCCCGGGGCATTCGCGAACACGAGCCTCACGTCGCGGGCCTCGCGGGGCTACTCGTGCCGGAGACGGGGATCGTCGACTACGTCGCAGTCGCCAACGCCTTCGCCGATGTCGTCCGCGCCCAGGGGCACCGTGTGCACATCGCCGACCGCGTCCTCGCGGTCCGGCAGGCCCCCGAGTGCCTGCACGTGACCACCGCACAGGGCCGCCTCGCCTGCCGCTACCTGATCAACTGCGGCGGTCTGCAAAGCGACCGCGTCGCGCGTCTTTGCGGTGTCCGGCCGGGGTTGCGGATTATCCCTTTCCGCGGCGAGTATTACGAGCTGAAGCCCGTCCGCCGCCATCTGGTGAAAAACCTGATCTACCCGGTGCCGGATCCCCGATTCCCCTTCCTCGGCGTGCATTTCACCCGCATGATCGGTGGGGGGGTGGAGGCCGGCCCCAATGCCGTCCTCGCGTTCAAACGCGAGGGGTACCGCAAAACGAGTTTCTCCCTGCGCGACAGCATCGCCATCGGTGGCTACCCGGGCTTCTGGCGCATGGCCGCCCGGCACTGGCGGATGGGCATGGGGGAAATATACCGGTCGTGGAACAAGTCCGCGTTTGTCCGTGCCCTGCGTGCATTGATTCCCGAGGTGCAGGCCGCGGACCTCGTTCCCGGCGGCGCCGGTGTTCGCGCCCAGGCCGTCGAACCGTCCGGCGCGCTGGTGGACGACTTTCGGATCATCGAGGCCAACCGCATGGTGCACGTGCTCAACGCGCCCTCGCCGGCGGCCACGGCCTCGATCAGCATCGGCGCACACATTGCCGACCGCGCCGCCCGGCACTTCGGCATGGACGCGCCCAGCGCACCCGCCTGACTGCGGCGCAGGGAACCTGGAAGGCGGGATCCCCGCGGCCGGCGCCGACGGCGGGCGTCCAAAAGAAGATTGGACGCCCGGGCTTGTGGCCATATAATTCGGCCCTGCGGCGGTGTGCGGGGTGTGCGCCGGGGTGGCTCCTCTCTGGTTCAGAGGGGCCCGATCACTGCCGTAAAGCCTTCGTCGACTGGCGGTTAGCGGTCCGGGTCGACGTCGCGAGATGGCTCGTCGGCATGACCTGGCGACCGGGGTGAACAATCGAATTGACGCAGGCGCCAACCGCCTGTGCAGTGAGGCAGCAGTGCAGCGCGCCCGTAGCTCAATTGGATAGAGTGGCTGGCTTCGAACCAGTAGGTTGGAGGTTCGAGTCCTCCCGGGCGCATGGCGAGTTGGGGCGGCAATATCGCGGGGGATGTACGCGCGGTTCGTCGGCGACTGCCCAGGCAGCATCCGATGGATGACGGCTCCCCGGTGTCGGCCCGCGCGAAGTGAGTGGTCTTCAGGAAAGCACATCGATGGCCAAAGCGGACAAGGACGCGAAAAAGACAGCGGGCTCCCAGTCGACGCCGGATGCGGAAGACGCGCCCGCTGATGAAACCACCACCGTGAACGCTGCTCCGGCCGAGCCCGCCGCGCCCGCCGCGCCCGCGCCGCGCCGCGCACCCGGTCAGAAAGAGGTCATTCCTTTCAAGTGGAAAGTGTGTGGCTACGGCGTCGACGGCCATACCCTGACCCTCTTCAAGTCAGTGGAACGAGCCGATGCCGAAGGGCAGCTCGCCCGCTTGCAGGCCGAAGGGTACTACCAGGGACTGGCGATCTACGACGTCGATGAGGATGTCGCCCCGTCGCCCATCGCCAAGAAGCGCCAGGCCGCCGAAGCGCAGTCGGCCAGGAAAAAGGACGTCGCCGCGGCCAAGAAGAAGAAAAAGAAAGCCAAGGCGGCGGACAAGTCGCCCAAGCTGATGTCCGCCGGTATGCTGGTCGACGGGCGCTTGGCCGTGTCGGCCAAAAAGCCCAAAGACGGCGCCAAGTCCAAGAAGGCGGGCGAAGAGGACAAGCCGGCCAAGTCCGCCAAAACCAAGAAGACCGCGACGGCTCGGAAGCCCGCCCAATCGACCGCCAAGTCCAAAACGAAGGCGGCCGCCGCCAAAACGGCGGCCAGGAAAACCGCGAAAAAAACGGCGGCCAAAAAGACCACCACCAGGAAAACGGGAACCAAGAAGTCGACATCCAAGAAGACTTCCAGGAAAACAGCTAAGAAGACCGACGCCAAAAAGTCCAAGTCCACGACCAAGAAAAAGAAAACCACCACCAAGAAAAAGGCCAAGGCGAAGCCGCGCTGACCGCGGCCGCCGCGCAGGGCGCGCTGCGCCCGCGGACGCCCCAGTGCAGAACCCATCGCGGTCGCCGCACCCCGGCCTGATCCAGGAAGGACTCTCTTCATGACGCGTGCAACGCCATCGGCGAAGATCAAGGCTCGGTTGCAGCGGTGTCGGCGCGAGCTCAAAAAACACAAGCTGCCCGCCTTGCTCGTCACCAACCGCTTCGATCACGTCTATCTCACCGGTTTCACCGGTGAAGATTCAGCCGTCCTCATCACCGCCCGCGATGTGCACATCATCAGCGACGGGCGCTTTGCGACTTCGATCAAACAGGAAACGCCCTGGGCGAACGTCGCCCTGCGCAAAGGCAACCTCGTCGACGAGATTGCGACCGTCGTCAAGAAAGCGCAACTCAAGACCGTGGCCGTGCAGTCGACCTATATGTCCGTGGCCGAACGGGATGCCCTCAAGGGCAAGCTGCGCGGCGTCAAGCTGGTGAACGCGCCGGACGTGTGCGGCGACATGCGCCTGCTGAAGGATGCCGACGAACTGAAGATCATGGACAAGGCCCTGCGGATCGCCGAGGACGCCTACCAGGCCATGCTCAAGACCATCCGCATCGGGCAGACCGAGCTGGAGATGGCCGCCCGGCTGGAGTACGAAATGAAACGCCGCGGCTCAACGGCCCCCGCGTTCGACTCCATCGTCGCGGTCGACGCCAACGCCGCGCTGCCCCACGCCGTCCCCGGCAAACGCAAGGTGAAGCGCCATTGCACCATCCTCTTCGACTGGGGGGCCACCTACCAGTTCTACCGCAGCGACTTGACCCGCACCGTCTTCATCGGTAGCATCCCGCCGAAAATGCGGGGGGTCTACGAGGTGGTGCTCGCGGCGCAGGTCAAGGCGATCGCGGCCATCCGCCCCGGCGCGAAAATGTGCGATGTGGATGCTGTGGCGCGGCAGCATATCGCCGACGCGGGTTATGGTGATTACTTCAACCACGGCCTGGGACACGGCCTGGGGTTGGATGTGCACGAGCCCCCTTCCTTGCGATGGAGCAGTTCACAGAAGCTGGCCGCCGGCATGGTGGTGACCGTTGAGCCGGGAGTCTATCTCCCCGGCGTCGGCGGTGTTCGCATCGAGGACGATGTCCTCGTCACCGCCCGCGGGCACAAGGTGCTGTCCCGGCTGAAAAAGGACGCGAAGTCCGCCGTCCTTTCCGTCTCCGCGTAGACCGCGGCCGGCGGCGCCCCGAGGTTTCGATTGGAGATTTCCACCGTGGTTGATCCCGAAAAAATCCGCCAGTTGGTCGAGATGATGGCGGAGCACGAATTGTCCGAAATCTGTTGGCGCAGTGGCGAAGAGGAAATCCGCCTCAAACGCCCGGGCGTGGTCCCGACGCCCTCCGCGGCGCCGCCGCCGTTGGCCGCTCCGCCCGCCGCGGCGCCGGCCGTCAACCCGCCCACGCCGGAACCGGCCGCCGCGCCGGCCGTCGACGAGGACGCCGGGTTGGTGCCCATCAAGTCGCCCATGGTGGGGACCTTCTACGCCGCCTCCGATCCCGAATCGCCGCCGTTCATCTCCGCGGGCGCCCGGGTGACGCCCAACTCGGTGGTGTGCATCCTCGAGGCGATGAAGGTGTTCAACGAGATCAAGGCGGAGATCGCCGGCACCGTGAAGAAAGTGCTGGTGAAAAACGAAGATCCGGTCGAGTTCGGACAGCCCCTCTTTCTGGTGCAGCCGGACTGATCCACTCCATGGAGGCAACAACGCCGGGACGGCGCGTGCGTCGCGGTCGGGGCCGCAGGCCTTCTGCCGCAACGTCACGCTTCAGCCGCGCCCGGCGGGTTGAGCGAAATATGTTTAACCGCATCCTGGTAGCCAATCGAGGCGAAATCGCCCTGCGCATCATGCGCACCTGCCGTGAAATGGGTATCGACACGGCCTGCGTCTTCTCCGAGGGCGACCGTGGCGCCGAGTACCTCCGCCTGGCCTCACGCGCCGTGTGCATCGGTCCGCCCGCACCCGGCGAAAGCTACCTCAAGGGCGACCGCATCATTGCGGCCGCCGAAATGGTCGGCGCCGACGCCATCCACCCCGGCTACGGCTTCCTGGCCGAAAACGCCCAGTTCGCCGACATGTGCCGCGAATCCAATATCGAGTTCATCGGACCGTCCTCGGACTCGATTCGCCTGCTGGGCGACAAGGCCGCGGCCCGCAAACTCGCCAAAAAGTCCCGCGTCCCCACCGTTCCGGGCAGCGACGGCGTCGTCGAGGATGATGCCGAAGCCCTCCAGGTCGCCGAGAAGATCGGCTTCCCCGTGATGGTCAAGGCGCTGGCCGGCGGCGGCGGCCGCGGGTTGCGCATCGTCCGCTCCCGCGACGAACTCAAGCATGCCCTGTCCACCTCCCGCCAGGAGGCCCTCAAGTCTTTCAACGACGCCGGCGTCTATATCGAGAAGTTCATCGAGAATCCCCGCCACGTCGAGATCCAGTTGCTCGCCGACCAGAAGGGGCACGTGGTTCACCTCTTCGAACGCGACTGCACCGTCCAGCGGCGCTACCAGAAGCTCATTGAGGAATCCCCTTCGCCGGGCATCGACAACCGCACCCGGGAAGAGATGGGCAAGGCCGCGGTGCGACTCGCCAAGGCGGCCAAGTACTATAACGCCGCCACTGTCGAGTTCGTGGTCGATCAAAAGGGCAAGCCCTATTTCATCGAGGTGAACACGCGCATCCAGGTCGAGCACCCCGTGACCGAGATGATCACCGGAATCGACCTGATCCGCTGCCAGATCGAGATCGCGGCCGGAAACCCGCTGCCCTTCACCCAGCGCGAGATCAAGCGCAACGGCGCGGCCATCGAGTGCCGCATCAACGCCGAAGATCCGGAACACAACTTCCGCCCCTGCCCCGGGCGCATCGAGACCTTCATCGCGCCCGGAGGTCTGGGCGTGCGGATGGACACGCACGCGCATGCCGGATACACGATCCCCTCACGCTATGATTCCATGATCGGCAAGCTGATCGTCCACCGCCCGACGCGCCGCGAAGCCATCGAGGCCATGCGCCGCAGTCTCGAAGAGTTGACCATCGAGCCGATCCGCACGACCACGCCGCTCTATCGCCGGATCATGGAAAACGAGAAGTTCATTTCCGGCAAGTTCGACACCAGCTTCGTCGAGAGCATGCTCTAAGCCCCCGCGACCGCCACCGCGCAGCCGGGCCCGGGCGGTTGGGCGTCCGGGGACGCCGCAGACCGCCCGCAACCGGCGCCACCAGCCTGGATCCGGACTACGCCTTGCCCGAGGTGCTCGTGCCCACGCACGAACGCCAGTGGTGGATCAGCGTCGATAGCGCCCAGACCGCGCCGATGGTATACGTCACTGCGGCCCCGAAAAACCAGAATTGACTGGTCAGATCGTCGCGCGACATCTCCGGCGAGAGCGTTTGTAGTGCATTCCCGATCGCCATCGCGTAGTATAAGAAAAACACCAGGATGAAGCAGCCGAGCAGGTGGCGGTCCATCAGCCGCAGGTCGCTGCGCGATTCGAGCCAGGTTTCCCAGCCGTTCATTCCGCCCACGTTGGGTTCGATGTTCTCGCGAATATAACGCCCGGCGCGCATCAGCGCGTTCTGCTCGGCCAGGAACATGATGATGAGCACCAGCACCAGGTAGGGCACGAGCAGCGACACGAATTTCGTCGCGTCCCTCGCCAGGTACGTGATGACCGGCACGCCGAAGAGCCCCATGGCCAGGATCCAGAAGGACCGCGACTTGATGGCCTTGATCTCCTCGCGCAGGGTCTTGAAATGCTCCTTGAGAAACTCGTTGCTATCCATGGGCCGTCTCCCGTTCGATGCCGATGCTTGAGTGCTGATCAGATATGCTCCTATGCTCCCGGCGAGCAGGCGCGACGCCCGCCATGTCGATTATAGCGGGACCTCGGCTTCTGCCTGAAAGGCAAAGCGCACCGTCCCGCCACCACTGCATTTCACCGGCGCGGCCGTCGGGATGCAAGCGCATTCCCCAATTGCCGCCGTTTGCGCCGCATCTCCAACGCCCGCTCTGCCGTCTCCTTCTCTGGCGTGCGCTCGGGCAACCTGGTCCGCCCACCGCGGGGCGGGGCTGACGCACACCGGTCGCCACGTTAGAATTGGTCGCCATGTGCGCAAGTGCTGAGCGTCGCTACAGGCTTCCGGCCTTGATCGCCACGTGCGTTCTCGCCACCGCTCTGCCCACCGTATGCGGCGCGACGACGCCGCCGGATTGGACCGCCGACGCCATCTGGTATCAGGTCCTCATTGCCCGGTTTGCCAACGGCGAGCCAAGCAACGATCCGCCGCAGGTGCTTGCCTGGGATGAGGATTGGGACCACCTCCTCGCCGCAGAAGAACCGCCATTGCGAACCCGGCTGTTCTATCGCCGCTACGGTGGCGATTTACAGGGCCTGCGTGACAAGCTCGGCTATCTGGCGGATCTGGGCGTAAACACGCTCTATCTCAATCCCGTCTTTCAGGCCCCCAGTCAGCACAAATACGACACCGCTGATCATCGCCACATCGACGATTCCTTCGGCGTGGCCGACAGCCGGATGGCCCTCTCCCCGGAGTCCCACGATCCGGCCACCTGGCAGTGGTCGGCCAGTGATCGCCTGTTTCTCGACCTGCTCGCCGAGGCCCATCGACGCGGCATCCGCGTGGTTATCGATGGCGTGTTCAACCACGTCGGAACCCGCTTCTGGGCTTGGGAGCACGCCATCGCCAACGGCCCCGATTCGCCCTACGCCGACTGGTTCGCCATCCGCAGTTGGGGACCGCCGGTCCAATACGAAGCGTGGGACGGCGACAACGGCCATCTCCCCGAATTCAGCCGGTCCGCCGACGGCCTGCATCCCGAGGTGGAGGCCTACCTCTTCGCCGTCGTGCGCCGCTGGATGGATCCAAATGGTGACGGCGACCCCCGCGACGGCGTGGACGGCTGGCGCCTGGATGCGGCCGAGCAGGTTCCTCTGGCATTCTGGCGCAAGTTCCGCCGCGTGGTCAAACAGGCCAATCCGGAGGCGGTCATCCTCGGCGAGATCTGGACGGACGCATCCGAATGGCTGGCCGGGGACGCCTTCGACATCGTCACCAACTACCCCTTCAGCAACGCCGTGGTCCGTTGGACGAGCGCCTCCAATCCCCACCCATCAACCACAGCGCTTGCTGACGAACTGGTGCGCCTCAACGGCCGCCATCGGCGCGAGATCACCCTGGGCATGTTCAATCTGCTGGGCAGTCACGACACCGAACGGGCAGCCACCATGATGTTGGACTATCCGCCCCCCGTCGACGGTGTCCGTGCCAGCCGTGACCGCTTGCGTCCGGGAGACGACGCGTACCGCCGGCTGCGCTTGGCCGCCGTCCTGCAATTCGCCAGTCCAGGCGCACCGGTGATTTACTATGGCGATGAACTCGGCATGTTCGGCGGAAACGACCCGTTCTGCCGCGGGCCCATGCAGTGGTCCAGACTCGACGAGGCGTCTGACGGTGCGCAGATGCGCGACGTCTTTCGGCGGTTGTGTGCGTGGCGCAAAGCCTCATGTGCGCTGCGCCGTGGCGCTTTTCGGATCGTCGCTGCTGACGATGCCCGACAGCTCGTCGCCCTCATGCGCGACGCGTGCGGGAAAGAGGAGAGCGGAGAACTTATTGTCGTCAACGCCGCGCAGGTCCCGCACACCGTTGACCTCACGCTCGGGCCGGGGAATTACCGGCTTCAATGGCGGCGGCTGCTCGATGCCAGCGCAGCGCACCCCGATCTGCCGGCCGCCACCGACGCGCACGGGCGGATTCGCATGCAACTCCCGCCGCAGGCCGTCCGCGCGGCGCGGGTGGTGGCGCTACCCTCCACGCCGGATGAACGGGGGAGCGGGACGGCCCCGTAGATTGCCATCTCAGTGCTCCGGGGACCACGCTTATGCTAGGCAGGCTCGCTGCGGTTGCCGCCCGGCTATGTTCAAGTCTTGTCCGTTGGAGTCCCACCGGATCAAACGCGGAAAGCCGAGGCGACTGTCGCTGAGAACCGACCTCCTTGGGTCCCATAAACCCTCAAGCCCACGCCACCGCGGGGCCAACGGAGGCGCGATCCGCCAGCCGCCATGGCTCTTGGACAGGGCAAAACGCCCGGAAACGCGTTGACACGGCTTGCGGCGATGGCTAGCATTGGAAGCATTAGGGAGGGTCTAAGCGCAGACCAATGACGGCCGTTGACGGCACGGCTGACGTAGGTGTGCGCAATGGTTTCACCCGTCTTCGCGTCCGGATGAGCCGTGGTCGGCACTTTCCCGGACGGGCAGGATGGTTGCATCTGACGCTGAACGAAGTCCCGCCTCGGCGGATTCGTCGCGGCGTGCTCTTGCGGCGGGCGGCCGATGCTCTCGCGTCGCCACTTCTGCTTGGCTGAGCCGCATAGAAATTGCGTCAGTGCCCGGCGTTGCCCTCAGCGCCGCCCGTCCCATGAGGCGAGCGGTTGCCGCGGGTCGCGGCTAACAGGGAAGTGCGTTCGGCGGCGCGGTGCAAGCGCTGGTCGAACAGGGTAAACGAGCATAGGAGTGATCCACCATGGCAAGCGGCCAACGTGTAGGCGGCGCGACCAGGCGCTGCGCGGTACGGGGGCGTCATCCGAGTTTTCACCAGACACCTCCCAACTCAGCCACCCGGGCGTTCACGCTCGTCGAACTGCTGGTGGTTGTCTCCATCATTGCCCTTCTCATTTCGATTCTGCTGCCCTCCCTCCGCTCCGCCCGCGAGCAAGCCAAACTGGTCAAGTGCATGGCCCATCAACGCGGCCTCGCCCAGGGCGGCATGGCGTTTTCCTCGAGCCACAACGACCGTTTTCAGTTGGTCTCCAGCGGCGTCGGCGTCAAGGCTGCGGACTCTTCCAAGTCCAAGTACGCCTACAGCCCGGAAGGCGAACTGCTCGCCTGGCCGGTCGCCATCGCCCAGGGCTCCGGGATGAACATCAGCGCCAACTGGGAATGGGGCGCCCGCGCCGACAGTGCAGCCCAGGCCCTGGATCGCACGGAACTGATGTCGGACGAGTTCGGGGGATTCGTCTGCCCCGCGGATCGGGTCAAGGTCGCCACGACTTTTTACCCGCGCGGTCCGGAGAGCGCCGATACCCCCGGCATGTTGTCGGGCCCCGGCAACCCGAGAACGAATATAGACGACTCCATCGGCGCCGACACCTCGTACTGGGGCCATCTCAGCTACGGAATCAATGAAGACCTTGTCGGTGCGGCCGTGCAGGTCGGCGGCGCGCCGCCGGTGGGGCGTTGGGTGCAGCGTCAGTCCGACGGGCAGTCCTACTGGGCGGTCGGCGAAGGCGACGCCCGAGCCGGTAACCGGTTCGAGGGCAACATGGACCGCGTGTTTGATCCCTCCACCGTCCTCTTGATTGCCGACGCCGGCCCGGATTCGGAGCAGGAACTGCTCTCCGGCACGTCAAATGACCGCAACGATCCCGCCGGCCTGATCAATTTGATCATCTCCGCCAAGTGGCGGGTGCAGAATACCGGACCGTATGCCAACGATGACCAGCTCGGCTTGTTCATGCACACCTGGCGCAATCGCATTCCCTACAGCCGTCATCCGGAAGGGGCGCTGGGAGTCGTCTTCGCCGATTATCACGCCGAGACCGTGCGGCCGACGGAGTGGAAGTTCAACTCGGATGCAGACCGCGAGCTGCCGTATCGCTACAGCGGCCAGGTGAGAATCTCGCCTTATTCCGCTTCCAGGCGGTCCATGTAGGTTTCCGGGACGCCCGCAAGCAGGGGCGAGCCCGCAGTTGTTTTGGGGAAAGAACATTGGTCGTGGGGAAAGGGTAGCACGCCACGAATCTGGATGTCCCAAGTCAGAGAAGCACGGCCGCGTTGATGCGCGAACGTAGCGATGTGCGCGCACGGCAAAAGCCATTGGCTGTCGCGCGGATGTGAGCACATCCGCCCGGACAAAAGTGACGGTGGCGATGCTGCCGGCACAGGGTAAATGAGGAAGGAGCAAACAGCGATGAAAAAGTGTCTATGTGCAGCACTCATGGTACTGGGACTCGTGGGAACGGCTTTTGCCGCGGCCCCGGGTCCGCTCGACGGGCTGAACATCCCGTCGGACTACGCCAATTCCACCGAGTTGGCGGTGCAGACGAATCGGACCGGATTTGGAGATCAGGTCGTTGAGTCCGGCGCCTACACCGCCGGCTCGGAAATCGATGCCCTTTTCCTGGCTCATGACAGCACGAACAATGTGCTCCGCGTGGGGGTTACGGGCAATCTCGAACAGAACGGCCATGCCTTCGTGATCTTCATCGACGTCGACGACTCGACGGGCCTGGAAGGCCAGTCGGAGTTGCGGGCGGAGGGCGTCGATGGCCCTCCCTTCGGCATCCAAACCGCGTCGCTTGAGATCATCATTGATACCAATGGCACCCCTGACGACGCCACCGACGACACCTGGGACGTCGGCACGAACAGCACGGTTCTGCCGCTTGCCGCCGACTACGCCATCACGGCAGATGTATTCGGTGGGACTCTGTCCATCAACGAATACCAGTTGCGCGATCCCGTCGTGTGGGCCGGCGATCCCTTCAGCAGCTACGATCCGACGCCCGAGAATACCGGCGATGTGCCGGCGACCTATGATCGCTATGCACGGAAGATCTGGTTTGGGCAGTCGCCGGTCAATGACAACAACGAGGATCTCGAGACCGCGGGCGACGACGGCAATCGTTACCCCTTCGCCGGCTTCAACAACACCAATACCACCGGCATCACCAGCGTGGATGTGGCCGACGCCGCCGTGACCACCAGCGGATTGGAAATCGCTATTCCATTGGATCGCTTCAATGGCATCTTCGGTTACAGCGACAACATTCAGATCATGGTTGCGCTGATCGACGGTGGCGGACTGACCGGCGCCTTCGTGCCGCAGATGCTGCCCGCCGTGTCCGACCCGGATGCCTGCACCTTGGGAATGGCTTATCCCCTCCGGGCGGATCTCAGTGGCCAGACGACGCCGCTTTCGGTAACCGTCAGTAGTCTGCCGGCGTTCAACGGCGCTTCCGACGGCATCATCCGTCCTGCGGAATACGGCGTTACATCGCCGCTCGAAGTGCAGGATTGTCCGACGCCTTACGGCGATCAGCAGTGGGATCCCAACGCCGCGAACCCGTCGGGGGGCTCGGAACTCAACGTGCTCTACGCCGACAACGACGATCAGTTCCTCTACCTCGGCATCACCGGCAACCTCGAGCCGGGCGGCAATACCCTGCACATCTTCATCGATAGCGATCCGCTGGGGGCCGATTTGGGCCAGAGCGAGTTGGTCGATACCGAGTTTGTGCCCTTCCAGGCATTGAGAGGCCTGGGCGGCGATTTCTTGCCCCTTGCCGAGAACGACGATTCCGTGGCCTACAACTACGCCTACGGAATCAACCTCGACGGTGGCAACAACAGTGTTTACGTCGACTTCTGGGACCTGGTGAACACCAATGGCACGTATCGCGGCAACTCGCAGCGCGGAAGCGGCGACGGGACCCTCTCCGGCGGCACCAATCCGAACGGGATGCTTGTGGCCCTCAACAACCTGAACGACGATGGTGTTCTGGGCTGTGGTGATGGCGAACCGTGCCACCTGGAGACCGCGGCCAACGTCGCGGCTCTTGCCCGCAGCGCCACGCGCGGCTTCGAGATCGCGATCCCACTTGCCGACTTGAACATCGACAGCAACTCGTTCCCGCACCCGATCAATCTGTGGACATACATCACCGGCGGCGGACCCGACGGCTTTGGTTCGGACCAGGGTCTCCCCAGTCTGCGCAACGTGTCCAGCAACGGCATGCAGGTACAGAATGCCGGCATGGGGCCGGTCGATTACACCGACCCGTTCAACCCCACGCTGTACCGGAACTTTGAAGCCCGGGCCGCGGCCTACATTCTGACTGCGGGCCTGCCCGCTTGCGCGCCCGCCGACGTGGACTGTAGTGGTTCGGTCAACGGTCTGGACATCGCGGCCATCAAGGCCCCTGGCACCTGGCAGGAGACTGTCGGCGATGCCAATGAGCCGCGTGCCGACGTCGATGGCAGCGGGCAGGTCAACGGTCTGGACATCGCCGCTGTTAAAGCACCAGGCACCTGGCAGACGTCGACCGGTCCTTGCACCTGTCCATAGGCTTGCCCCCGGTCATGCCGGAGTGACAACGAACAGCCGACCCTGCTCGCCTCTCCCGGTTCGTCGCCGGGAGGGCGGGCAGGGGCGGCAGATTTTCCGGCTCTCGAGCCTATCAAGGATCTGGGGCCGTCCTTATGCAGTACCAGTTCGCCCCCAGCACAGCCTGAGCCGAGGGCGAGGCCAACCAAGTGGTGCGGAATCCAGTTGCAACAGCAGATTGGATTCCGGTAGAATCTAGGAGAATCTGCGGACGGGAAGGAAGCACCGAAACAGGGGCTGAATCCTTCCTCCTTTCGCTCCGCGTGATTCTGATCCGGGAGAGAGTAGAGCGGTATCGGCGCGTTCGTTGCGCGCGGATGCTCCGGCGGTGCGCGACCGCGATCGGCGTCCGATCAGGGCACCGGCATCGGTGACGCGTCTGCCTATTGTTGCGCCCAAACGGCGCTCGGCCACAGGGGCCGCGCGTCAGAACAACAGGCTCTCTCGACAGGTTGGATTCACACTTTGCAAGCGCCCGGATCGAGCCGGACGCCCATCGAAAGGAGCAGGAAATGAGGAAGCTGATTTCAGTGTTGACCGTGGCGCTTCTTGCAGCGCCCGCGTTTGTGCTTGCCGGAGCGGGCGAGTACAACGCACGTGGGTCGTTTAACGGTTGGGGCGAAACCCTTATGAACGACGATGGCGACGGCAGTTGGTCCGTCACCATCGGCGGCTTGACCCAGGGGGACTGGCATGACTTCAAGGTCGCTGAGGACCTTGACTCGCCGAACGACTGGGACAACGCTTGGCCCGGCAACAACGTTCGCGCAGCGGTTGGAGCCTCCAGTGATCTGGAAGTGCACTTCTACCCCGGTGCGATTGCCGATGGCTGGAGCCCGGCGGAGAATCGCGTGGGCTATAGCGACACCGGCGAGGTCGACTGGGAGATTGCCGGAGGGTTCAACGGCTGGACGGCTGGCGATCCGCTGGCTCAGATGACCGACCAGGGTGGCGGACTTTACTCCGTGGACTACACCATTGCCGCCGCCGGCACCTACAACTACAAGTTCAAGTCCACCACCACGTGGGACGTCTCGATCGGTAACGACTTCGGAAACATCGGCTCCGGCGACATCTCCGTGACCACGGCCAACCCGAACGAGATCATCCGCTTCGAGCTCGATCTGCCGGGCGGTCGGTTCCGGACCTTCGTCATTCCCGAGCCGGCTTCACTGGCCCTGCTGGCGCTGGGTGGCTTCGCCCTCCTGCGTCGTCGCGGTTAGGCCATTGCGTGTCCGTTTTTGCCGTATCTATCCGGGGCGTGCTCCTGCTGGGGCACGCCCCTTTTCGTTACCCGTCGCAGGGCGGGCCCGCCTGCACATTCTCTGTCGGCGCCATCGCGGGTATACTCAGGCGTCATGACCGAAGGCAAACTGCCGAGTGATTCGAAGGCGATGGACTCCCCGCCGCTCCGCGCTTCCGCCCGTCGCCGACGATTGTACGCTTTGATCGCCTGCGGGCTTCCCTTTCTCCTGCTGCTCGCGGCAGAGGGGGGGCTGCGTCTCGCCGGTTACGGCGGTTATCCCCCGGTGATCAAGCACGTGGGTAGCGATGGTCGCCGAGAATGGTACTCCACCTATCGGCCGGGAGTGGACTCCTTCTTCTACACCCGGCTGTCCCACACTGGGGGCATGCGCTCGCTCCAGTTCACCACCCCGAAGCCGCCGGACACCGTGCGCATCCTCCTGCTCGGAGGGTCCGCCATGCAGGGATACCCCCACCCCCTCCCTCTGACCAACGGGGCGTTTCTTGAAGCCATGCTCAACGACGCCTGGGCGGGGCAGCGTCGGGCGGAGGTGCTCAATCTCGGCGCCACGGCGATGGCCAGTTTTCCCGCGTTGCACTTCCTTCGAGAAATGCTGGATCACGAGGTCGATCTCGTCGTCATCATGACCGGCAACAACGAGTTCTACGGCGCGTATGGCGTGGCTTCCCTGCACACAGCGGGAACCAGCCCCGGCGGCATGCGCTGGGCGCGGCGATTGCGCGGTCTGGGTCTGACGCAGGCGCTGGGCGACTTGTGCGCGAAGCCGCCGCCGGTCAAGGAGGTCCGCGGTCAGCCGTTGATGCAGCGGGTGGCCGTGGATCCGTACGTCGGTCCCGACGATCCGCTCCGACAACGGGCAGTCGCCTCGCTCGCAGCAAACCTGCGCGAAATGGTCACGCTCTGCGGTAAGAACCGCGTACCAGTCGTCGTTTGCACTGTCCCCACCAATGAACGCGACCTGGCCCCTATCGGTCGCGACAACCTCGACGACCTGTCTCCGGCCACCCGTGAGCGTTTCGATGCGCTGCTCGACCAGGCGGAGGCGGCCGCGACTCCGCTGTCGCGTCGCGAGAATTTGGTAAGCGCCCTCGCGCTGTGGGATCGTCACGCCCGCACCCACTACCTGCTCGGACGCACTTGTGTCGATCTGGGCGACGATGCCGCAGCCCTGGTCGCCTTCGATCGCGCCCGCGCTCTCGACTCCATGCCCTGGCGGGCTTTGCCTGCTGTGAACGCGGTTATTCGCGGCATGGGCGATCACGGAGCCACCGTCTGCGACATGGAGGCCGCCATGCGTGAGGCAAGTCCCCATGGCGCAATCGGATGGGAACTGATGGCCGACCATGTCCACATGACCCTCGCAGGGCAGGCGCTCTTCGCCCACACCATCACCCGCTGCCTGACCGACATGCCCGCACCGCTGCACGTCGACCCTCAGGCTTTGGATGGACTGCCCCGCTGGGAGTTCTACGCTGAACGGTTAGGCCGCAACGTCTACAACGATTACGTCGCCGCCAGTCGCATGCGCACCCTCTTCGAAATCCCTTTCCTGGCCACCAGCAATCCCAATGCGCTGGCCCGCGTGTCCGCCGAGTGTGACCGACTGCTTTCTGCGATGTCGCCCCGCGACCGGGAAGCGGCAGAGCACTGGCACGATCCCGGCCTTCATGTCTCGAATCACCGCCCACTCACGTTCGTCGTAGGCTATTACAGGATGATGGACGGCGATTATGCCGGCGCTGCGTCGCTCTTTGAGGTGGCCCGGGCGAGCGTGCCGCCCGTCTCCCTTTGGCGACTTCAACTGGGCTGGTACGAACTCAAGTGCCGACGCCAACTCCACGGAGAGGTGCGACCGGAGGATCGTCCTTTACTTGAGGAGACCATCGACACGGGCCTGCTGCTCAACCGCTTTGTCGGCTTCCTCACGCCGCTCGACCCGGCCTACTTGGGCATGACCTACAACCTCGCCGGCGAACACGAGAATGCGATCGCCTTGCTCGACAATGCGGTGCGCTACGCCAAGGGCGTGGAAGGCTGGGACATGGTGCGGGCTCTCGCGGACTCGCTGGTACACACGGGGCAGATCGATCGGGCGCGGTTGTTGCTGGAATTGGCCCAAAAAGACCCTGTGATGGCGCCGCCTGCCCGCAGGCTGCTCGCCCAGCTTGACGTTCTCGCCGTTCCCACCGATAAGGACTGAATTGCGGCCTTCTCCTTGCCGAACGGGCTGGTGCCCCGAGCGGCCGATGCCGCACCGGAACACAAGCGGGAGTAAAATCATGATGGCGCGGCGTATTCGCCTGATGGCCTTGGTGGTATTCTGCGGAGCGATATGGGCGGTGGCAATGGGAAATAGTGCAGCGAGCCCCCGAAGCGTCGTTGAGGTTGACAACGCCCGCTTCACCGTCCTCACTCCCGCCCTCATCCGCATGGAGTGGTCGCCCACCGCAACCTTCGAGGACCGCGCCTCCTTCACCTTCGTCAACCGCGACCTCCCCGTCCCCGCCTTCACCCAGCGCACCCAGGACGGCTGGCTGATCATCGCCACCGATGAACTCACCCTGCGCTATCGCCCCGACGGCGGCCGCTTCAGCCCCGACAACCTCGAGGTCCTCTTCTCCGTCGCTGGCGAAAAGTCCACCTGGCGACCCGGCCTGAAGCCCACCGGCAACCTCCGCGGCACCACCCGCACCCTCGATGGCGTCTCCGGCGCCTGCCCCCTCGAGCCCGGCCTGCTCAGCCGTGACGGCTGGTCCCTCGTCGACGACTCCCGCAACCTCCTCTTCAGTGATGGACCCCGCCGCTGGGCCACCCCCCGAAAAGAACGCGACGCCCTCGACTGGTACTTCTTCGGCTACGGCCGCGACTATCCCCGCCTCCTCGGCGACTACATCAAGGTCGCCGGCCGCATCCCCCTCCCCCCGCGATTCGCCTTCGGAAGTTGGTGGTCGCGCTACTGGGCCTACTCCGCCGATGAGCTCAAGCAGCTCGTCGCCGAATTCGACGCCCACGACGTCCCCCTCGACGTCCTCGTCATCGACATGGACTGGCACCTCGAGGGCTGGACCGGCTACACCTGGAATCCCGATTACTTCCCCAACCCGGAGGCCTTCCTCGCCTGGACCGCCGAGCAGGGCCTGCGCACCACCCTCAATCTCCACCCCCACAGCGGCGTGCAAAAGCACGAGGCCGCCTTCGCCACCTTCGCCCAGGCCATGGGCCTCGACCCGCAGACCACCGACGCCATCCCCTTCGACTCCACCGATTCGCGCTACATGCGCGCCTACTTCGACATCCTCCATCACCCCATCGAGCGGCAGGGCGTCGACTTCTGGTGGATCGACTGGCAGCAGGGCGAGGCCTCCAAGATCCCCGGCCTCGACCCGCTCTTCTGGCTGAACTGCCTGCACTGGCGCGACATGCTCGAGAATCCCAACCGCGCCGACGAGCGCCCGCTCATCTTCAGTCGGTGGGGCGGCCTGGGCAACCACCGCTATCCCATCGGATTCTCCGGCGACGCCTTCAGCAACTGGCCTTCGCTCGCCTTCCAGCCCTATTTCACGGCGACGGCCGGCAACGTCGGCTTCGCCTACTGGAGCCACGACATCGGCGGCCACCAGCCCGGCCCGGTCGAGCCCGAGCTCTACACCCGCTGGGTCCAGTTCGGCGCCCTCAGCCCCATCCTCCGCACCCACACCACCAAGCGCGAGGACGCCGAGCGCCGTATCTGGGAATTCCCCAAGCCATATTTCCAGGCCATGCGCGACGCCTTTCACCTGCGCTACGAGCTCATCCCCTACATATACACCATGGCCCGCAAGTGCTACGACACCGGCCTGCCCCTCTGCCGCCCGCTCTATTACGCCTGGCCCGAGCGGGATGAAGCCTACGAACACCCCAACCAATACATGTTCGGCGACGACCTGCTCGTGGCGCCCATTCTCTCGCCGGCCGACGAGATGACCGGTTACGCCCACCGGCAGGTCTGGCTCCCGCCGGGCCGCTGGATCAACTGGCTCACCGACGACATGCACGACGGACCGGGTACGGTCTACGTCCAGGCCGACCTCGACGAGATCCCCATATTCGGCCGCGCCGGCGCGATCGTTCCCACGTCGAGATGGGCCGAGCGCACCGCTCGCCTCCGCGACGACCTGGCGGTGCTCCACGTGTTCCCCGGCGAATCGGGAGAGGCCGTGCTCTATGAGGACGACGGCATCTCGCGCGAATTCGCAACCAAGGGCGGCGTGCGCACCCGCATCACCGCGGCCTACGAAGGGGAGCAATACACGGTCACGGTTCATCCCGCGAAGGGCGCACTTCCGGACGACGCAGCACCACGCGCCTACGAATTGCGCTACCACGTGCTGTCTCCGATCTTCCCTCAAGGTGCGGTGCGCGTGAACGGGCAGGAAATCGAAGAGTGCGATCCCTCAGTTCACCACGGTTGGTTTTACGACACCGACACGATGCAGTTTGTCGTGCGCACGGCGCCGGTGGATCGCAAGCAGCCCATGACCGTCGCGTTGCAGGTGCGTTATGCCTATTCGGAGAACACCTGGCTGGCTCGGGGCCTGCGCGGCCGCATGCGGGCGATTGAAGATGCGGAACGTCTGATCGCCCACGCCCACCAACCGGACGAATTGGACGCCCGCAGAGCAAGGGCGGAGTGGAACATCTTGGGATCGTACGATAAAGCTGCTATGACAAGTCTACTGGCCCAAGCGATGGCCATGGAGCGAGTCAAGGATTCCGATGCCTCCGCCGAAGCCAAGCGCTCGGCAACGGCCCGTCTGCTGGGGCTGATCCCGCAGGTGGACATTCGCCCGGTCGATGCATCCGCCACCGAATTGTCGGTAACGCTCGCCGCGGTGCTTTCGCGTACGCCCCTGTTTCAGCAGGACCAGTGGAACGCGACAATCAAGCTCTCGCCCCCGCGCAACTGGCAGGTCGCCGAGACCTCCGGGGCACAGGAACGCACGGCCAAAATCGACGAACGGATCGAACGGCAGGTTCGCCTCCATCGCGCCGGGGACCTTCAGACAACGGTACTCGACGGCGAGATCACCGTGGAAGTGCCCGACGTGGCCACCGTCGGGATTCCGTTCAGCAAGACGCTCTTCCCCTCCATCAACCGCTGGCATCTCATCGGCCCCTTCGACGCCCCCGGCGATGATCGACTCCAGAAGGTCTTCCCGCCGGAACAGAAGATTGACCTGACCGCGACCTATGCCGGCCAAGGCGACAAGCCGATCGGCTGGCAGCTAATCGAACGGCCCATCCACCCCGACAGCGACCTCACCGACGAGTTCTTTGTCGAGTTCCACAAGTACTTCGACGGCATCAAGTACAACACCGTCGCCTACGCCCTCGCCTACCTGCACGCCCCGGAGGACCTCGACGCCTCCCTCGCCTTTGGCAGCGACGACGGCATCGTCATCTGGCTCAACGATGAGGAAATCCACCGACAGGACGTGGGCCGCGCCTACACCCCCAAGGAGGACCGCGTGCCGGTGAAACTGAAAGCCGGGCCCAATAAGCTCCTCGTCAAGATCAGCCAGGGCGGCGGCATGTGGGGCTTCGGCATGCACGTCGAGACGCCCGACGGCCGGCCCGTCCCCGAGGTCCTCGTCAAGTGGTCCGCCGATACCGGCACCGCCGGCACGAATCCGTAACCACGATCAAAGCGGCCCTACAATCAGCGCCCCGAGCGCAAGCTCCGGGGGCAACCGGCCAGAGCCCGAAGCGCAAGCGCAATCAGAGCCCCGAGCGCAAGCTCCGGGGGCAACGATTGTCCACACCGCGTCCATTGTCGGCGGTAATGAAACTCGCGCACGGGGCAGCACGGCCACAGCGCACGTAGGGTGCTATGGCCAATCATGGCCCGACAACGGTGCCTGAGTCAATGGAGCCCGACCGCCATGCGGAAGGCGACCCGGGCCCGAGACCATGTAATAAGCAAATCACTGCCACCGCTCTCGCGGCCTTTGCCGTGGTCCAGCAACGCCTCGGAGCCTGAATCGGCCGGGCCAGTTCGCTGGCCGTTAGAGGGTAATCGGCAGGACCCCGCCCAGTTGAAACACGTCGAAGGTCAGAAAGTCCAGCAGACCCCACATCAGCCCGTGAAAGAGCTGAATGGGCAGCGTGAGAATGCTAATGAGTATTTCCATCAGCGGAGCATCCATGGCCTTGCAAGCCTCCGTGCACGGGAGCCGATGACCACCGGTTGACCGCCTCCCGCCGGCCGCCAACGACGGCCAATTGTACCCCGCCTCAGCCGCTCAGCCAGCTCGCATACAAGAACAACGCCCCGGCGATCCCTGCTGTTCGGATCGCCGGGGCGCTGAATTGATCGATCCGCCCAATCAGGCTGGCTCGCCCGATCAGGCCGCACTATCGAGGCCGCGAAGCCTACGGCGCAGGCCGGTCCGTACTGATCGCAAAGTCCAGTTGCACCGTCGAGCCCGTCGGGCCGCTGTACCCGGGGATGTTTATCGTTCCCAGACTGTCCTCACCGGGGCCAAGCCCGGTTGCCGCCCCGATCAAGACGCGGTTGTCCGTGCCTTCGATTTCGAAGTCCACGCGGGTCACGCCCACCGTGGAGGTAAAGCCGTGCCCGCTGGCCTGGGTGGCGAAGCCGCCGTTGTCGCGGCTGTAGGTGGCCAGTTCGCTCGCTCCGCTGTACAGCGTCATGCTCACCAGATTTCCGCCGGCCAGTGACGCGTAGTACGTATAGAGTCCGTAGATCGGCTGAGAGAACTCCCAGACACTGCGGCCGCTGGCATGAATCGCCGCGTCGGATAGATCGCCGCCGATCGAGCTGTTGTCCCAGATCGCGCCCGTCCCGGTGGTGTCCGTGATGGTCAGGTCCACCCCCCCAAGGTTCAGCACGACAGATGGCCCCGACAGCGCTCCGAAGCCGCTAATGCCAGGATAGAAACTGTCAAATGCATACCCGGCTTCGCCCGCAAACCGCGCCTTCCAGCCGGCCGCGTCGCTGAGGTACTCGTCGAACGTCGCCGTCACAAACGCCTGGTACATGCTGAAGTCCATCAGGTCGACGTCGTCGTCCAGGTCGATGTCGAACCGGTCGAGGCACGATGCCGTGCACAGCGCTCCGGCCATCGGCGTCGGTTCAGCGCCCGGCCCGAACAAACAGGAGGCCAGCTCTGCCGGCTCCTGCGCCGGATCGTTGAAGTCGAGCACGCAAGCGTCGGCCGCCTCATCGCAGAAGCGCTTGCTGCACGCATACCCCGTCGAAACGCACCCTGCGTAGGCGTCGCAGTACTCCGCGCCGTTGCAGAATACCCCATCGTCGGGGCACAGCCCGTCATTGGGCGTGTGCACGCAGCCGCCTTGGTCGCACGCGTCAGCCGTGCAGGCGATCCCGTCATCGCACTGGCCGTCGTTCGTGCAGGTCTCCAGCCGGAACACGGTCACGCTCATTCGCGGCACCGTGATGTATGCCGACTGGCCGTAGCTATGGTAACCCCCGGCATTGGGAACGACGCTTCCTCCGTTGCCCGAGCCATTGCCGCCATAGATGCTCGCCTGCGAATTGAAGATCTCGTGCCAGACGCCGCCCTGGGGGAAACCGACCCGGTAACCGTTTTGGTCCTCGTTCGCCAGGCTCGCGACCACCAGCAGATCGTTGCCCGAACCATCCCAGCGGTGCATGGTGAAGATATCCACCGATTCGTTGACGTGGTTGATCTCCATGCCCGCGTTCGCCCGGAACCCGGGATTCTCCTTGCGGATGCGGATCATGTCTTTGACCGCCTGGAGGTGGTTGGCGTACGTCGTCGGCTTGCTCCAGTCGATCCGGTTGAATTCGCTCGATTCGAAGTCGGTATCCTCGAGAAACTCGTCGCCCATGAACATGGCCGGCACGCCCGGCGAGAACAACGTCACCCCCAGGCCATAGAGCATCCGCCCGCGGGCCCATACGCTGTCATGCGGAAAAGAAGGGTCGATGGTCTTGACCATCCGCTGGCCACCGGACTCCGGCCACGCCTCGTCGTGCAGTTGGAAGTAGCGGACGAGTTGCGCGCGCGACTGTCCCACGCCGACGATGTTGGTCCCGTCATTGAGATCCCCGTAGATGCAGTTCCGCAGCTCGCTGATGTTCGCGCTCCCCGTGCCGCCGGCCGCCGCGAATATTGCGTTGCGCATCGCGTACTTGTATCGGTCGTGATACTGGGCGTCGAAGCCCGCGCCGCCCTGGCTCGTCGGACGCGTGACGTAGTAGTCGTCCGGCAACTGCTCGGCGTAGATAAACTTGTCTACCGCCCGGCGGTCGGTTTCGTTGTTGATCCGCTGCATCACGCCCCAGCCGGAGGGCTGGCCGTTGGGCGAGGTCATGTAGTCGGTGCCGTCGGCGCGGAAGCCGTCGAGCCGGAACTCGTCGAGCCAGTAGCGAGCGCTGTCCGCGAAGTAATCAGCAACCTCGTTGCGGTCGAAGTCGGCCTGCGCGCCCCACGGCGTCTCGAACGCCCCGTCTACACCATCTCCGTCAAAGTAGATCTGCCCGGTGGTGCCCCCGCCCGTGTAGGACCAGAGAAAGTTATCGCTTCCCGAAAAGTGGTTCCACACCACGTCGAGCGTCACCGCGATTCCGGCCTGGTGAAACTTGTCGATCATGTACTTGAAATCGTCCGGCGTTCCGTGGCCCCACTCCGCGGCGAACATGCTGATCGGGTTGTAGCCGCCCGACCAGTCGGTGGGGAATTCCGTGATCGGCATGAGCTGCACCACGTTGACACCCAGGTCAACCAGGTGGCCGAGGTGGCTGTCCACCACGGAGCGGTACGTCGCGGGCGAGCCGCCGAAGTTGTTCCCGTCGTTGCGCCCGGCGTACGTGCCCACGTGCAACTGGTAGATGATCGCCTCCTCGAAATCGGGAACATCAAAGTCGGCCGGCGATTGCCAGTTATAGCCCGTGCGATCCCCGACGTACGTGTTGTAGTTCGCATTCGCCGGGTTGTGCCGCCAGCCGCGCGCATCAGGACGCCAGTGATCTCCGTTAAACACGTACTTGTACTCGTCGGTCAGGTCAACGTCGTCGACCCGCGCCGTGAAGTACTGCCCATCCTGCACCATCGGGTGAGCCGTGGAATTCCAGCCGTTGAACGTACCCGCCACCGCGGCGCTCGACGCCCCGGCGCCCCATACCTTGAACGCGGCCCCGCCGTCGCTCAGCGGCGTCGCCCCCAGCGGGGCGTGCAGCAGCGTCGTGTAGTCGATCATCCAGCCGCTTGCCGGCGGACTGGCGGACATCCCCGCAGGGCTCAGGTAATCGGTCTCGCTGCCGTCGGTGATCTCGAAGTAGTACTCGACCAGCGCGTCCGCGTCCGTGCAGGGAAGGGTCGCTTTCCACACGTCATACACGCCGCGGTCGTGCGAATACGTCGCGTCGATCCAACGCTCCGTTCCGTCGTCGTAATGCACCCGCGCCGCCGTGATGTCGTAATCGTACGTCTGGAAGAAAACCGTGAAGGACTCGCCGTCGATGGGGCAGATCGGCCGGCGATCGAATGCGTCAAGGTGGGAAATGCCGTCCCATTCCACGTTGTTGTCATGGGTGGCCGCTGGTAGGATCGCGGCCAGGCCGATCAGCGCCTGCACTGCCAGCATGGGATTCTCCTCGTTTGCTCCTGGTCGTGGCGGTCCGCTGCCGCGGCCGCAGTTGCGCGGTTACATGGACTGGCAGCGGATTCGGGGTCCGAGGTTCCTCGTGGCACTCCTATGCTCACCCCCGGAGACTGCTGATTATACCATCGCCCACCACCCGTTTCACCCTGTTTCACCCCGTTTTTCGGCCCTCCAACCACGGTCCGCCTCTCCGCGCCAGACCAACTGCGGGCTTGACCGCCATCGGGGCCGTCCGATATAGGATGGACGTCCCGACGGCCAGCCCCGCACGGCCGCGCCGCGTGTCCGGAGTGTGTCCAATGAACCTCAGACGCTGTCGCCTGCTCTCCCTCGCACTGATCACCACGTCCTCCGCAAGCAACGCGGCCGTCGAAGTGATGGACCTCGGCGGCCAACAAGTGCAGCTCACCTTCCGGCTCACCCCCGACCAGGCCGATGTCCGCACCGTGCACGTCGCCGGAACCTTCAACGGCTGGAGCCCGACCGCCGAGCCACTGTCCAAGGATGCGCAAACCGGCGTCTTCGAAACGCGCCTGGTCGTCCCCGCTGGACGCCACGAGTACAAGTTCGTGTTCAATGGGAGCATCTGGGTGACCGATCCGGACAACACCAATCGCACTCCGGGCTACGAAAACGCCATCGTCTGGGCCGGCGTCGATCGCGAAAGCGCACCGACCGCGCCCCTCGAGCCGTCCGATATGCCCGCCATCGCCGAACATCCGCCCTTGGTAACGGCCCTTGCCCACGCCTTGAACGATGAGGCCGATCGCAATCTCGAGCGCTTCTTCAAGGCCCATCCCATGCCCGCCTTCACCGCGGAAACGGTGACCTTCGTCTACGCGGGCGAACCGGACAATCCGCCGACGCTCTACATCGACGCCCACGGAACGCGCTGGGGCTATCCGCTCCAGCAACTCCCGGACGCGTCGCACGTTTTCGTCTTGACGCTCCGCCGCGGCGACCTTCCCGAGCGTTGGGCCTACCGCTACGCCGTTCAGCACGCCGGCCGCCAGCGCATCCTCTGTGATCCCCACGCCTGGAGCGTGACCAGCCGATCCGGCGCGCCCGCCTCCGCCGGCGTCGCCGCCGGCGCCGATCGCGGCCGCATCGACCTGGTCCCCGACTTCGCGCCGCAGCCCAGCCCGCTCGCCCCCCGCGACATCTACGTCTACCTTCCGCCGGGATACGACGCCCATCCAGACCGCCGCTACCCCGTGCTCTACCTGCACGACGGCCAGAACTGCTGGGACGATCCCGTGGAGCCCTTCGGCCACGGCGGCTGGTGCATCAACCGCATCGCCGACGAGCTCATCACCGCCGGGCGGATCGAGCCGTTCATCGGCGTCGGGCTCGCCAACACCCCCCAGCGACTCGCCGAGTACGGGCCCGGCAAAAATATCCGCTCGGCCAACGAGCATCCCTACATCCAGTTGCTCGTCCGCCACGTGAAGCCCTACATCGACAAACGCTATCGCACCCGTCCCGACGCGAAGGACACCGCCCTCATGGGCTCCAGCATGGGCGGGGCGATCTCGCTCCAGACCGCCTTGCTCTGTCCCGACACCTTCGGCGCCGCCGCCTGTCTCTCTACCGCCTTTCTCTTCGAGGATGACGCCGGACACGACTACGGCGACCTCGTGCAGGCCGTCGGCAAGCAGCCGGTGCGCTTGTACCTCGACAGCGGAACCGCCGGACCACGTGCGGACGGACGCGACGCGACGCAGGCCATGGTCGACCGACTGCAATCAGCCGGCTGGCGCCCAAGTGAGGACCTCGTCCACTACGAGGACGCGGGCGCCCAGCACAACGAGCGGGCCTGGCGCGCGCGCGTGCACCGGCCTTTGGAGTTCCTGTTCGGCCGGCGCTGAGGCTCGGCCCGCCTCGCCTCTGCTTGACCGGCCGCGCGAATTCGTCAACCATGTGCGCCGCCGTCGCCCGAGGGACGCTTGAGAACCAACGCTCATGAGCCGACTTCGATTCTGGATTTCCGCACTTGCCCTTGTGGCCGTCATGTGGTGGCTCTATCCCCACCGCCCGACCGAGGTCCGTGAGGGCGCCACCGAGGTGACCGTCTGGTTCAATGGCGTCATCGACGGCCGGCACATCGACGTCGTTGATGCGTTTGAGCGGCGCTTCCCCGAATTCCGCGGCGTCCTCGGCTCCAGCGCCGCCCGCACCGGCCTGGAAGGGGAGGGCAACCCCCAACGCCTCATGTGCGGCATCGCCGGCGGCGTTCCACCGGAAATCGTGGAACACGATCGCTTCGCCATCGCCCAGTGGGCCGCGCGGCATGCCTTTCTCGACCTCACCCCCCTCATCGAAAAAGACAACGCCGAGATGGCCGAGTTGCGCGACCGGCTCGCCAAACTGACGGCCGAAAACGCGCCCGCCGACGAATTGGCCCCGCTCCAGGCTCGCCTCCAACGACTCGAAACCTACGCCGTCCGCGCCGACGACTACTACCCCGCCACCTGGAACGAATGCCGCTACGAAGACGGCCAGTACGGCGTCCCCAACTACATGGACGACCGGGTCCTCTACTACGGCAGCGATCTGCTCGTGCAGGCCGGCTTCGTCGACGACGAGGGCAACCCCGATCCGCCCGAAACGTGGCAGGAGATCATCCACAAGCGCCTCGACGTCGAAGACGCCTCCGTCCGCGGCGCGACCGTCACCAGCTCCTCGGTCGATTTCGTCCAGGCCGGTGTACGCCCCGGCGATACCTTGGCCCAGATCCTCCCCGGCGGCGGCGTGGTTCGGGGCCTCGTCGCCGACGTCGCCCCGGACGCCCTCACCGTCCGTTCCCCATACACGGCGAAAGAACTCTGGCTGCGCGACGGCCCCCGCGCCCACATCAAGGTCTTCGATCAGGACTCCTACACCCTCCGCCTCAGCGATTGGGATAACGAGGGCCAGTTGCGCGTCGTTGGCTTCGAGCCGCAACACGGCAACGGCTGGTTGTTCCACTACGGCTGGCTCAATGGCGGGCGCTTTCTCAGTCCCGACGGGCGAACCTGCACGCTCAACGACCCGCGCATCGTCGAGGCCCTCCAGTTCACCACCGACGTCTACGACGCCCTCGGCGGCGTGGCCGAAGTGAACTCCTTCAAAAAGTCCTTCCAGACCGCGGCCCAGGACCCCTTCTTCATGAACCAGATCGCCATGTTCATCCAGGGCGACTGGTTCCTCCGCGACCTCGCCCGCTACAAGCGCGACATGCGTTTCGGCACTGCGCCGCCGCCCATGCCGGCCGATCGCCTCGCCGCCGGCAACGAACCCGTTACCTTCCTCGCCGGCTTCGCCTATTGCATCCCCGCGACCTGCCCGCCGGAAAAACTCGAGGCCGCCTGGTGGATGGTCAAGTTCCTCGCCAGCGTCGAAGGCGGCATGGTCATGAACGAGCACGACGCCCAGCGCGAACGCGGCCAGGGGCGCCTTTACATGCCGCGGCTCAAAGCCAACCGCGAACTCAATCGCCGTCAGCTCGAACGCTACGTCTTCATCCCCGAAATGCCCGAACGCGTCCGCCGCGGTTTGCAGACCCACATCGATTTGCTCGCCAACGCCCGCTATCGCCCCGTCTCGCCCGAAGGGCAGAAACTCTGGAACGCACAGGCCGATGCCCAGGATCTCGCCTGGAACCACGGACGCTCCGTCAAGGGCGCCCTCGACTACAACACCCAGAAGGTGCAGCGGGCCCTCGATCGCTTCTTTGCGCCCCCGCGCGGACCGCGCGTCCAATGGAGTTGGATGGTCGTCGCCTACGCGTTCATCCTCGCGGCCACCGGCTTTCTGCTCTTCCGCCGCTTCCGCACCCGCCACGAATTGCACGGCTACCAGGGCAAGCAGTGGTGGGTGGGGCTCCTCTTCGCCTCGCCGTGGATGGTTGGTTTCGTCGTGCTCGCCGGCGGGCCCATGCTTTTCTCCATCGTCATGAGCTTCACCGATTACGACGTGATCAGCGACGCCACCTTCGTCGGCCTGGCCAACTATCGTGAGATGTTCGGCGTCGACTGGGGCGGCGTCGGCGGCGTGCGCGACGCCCTGGGTAACACCCTCTTCATGGCGCTTGCCCTGCCGCTCAGCATGGCCACCGGTCTCGGGCTGGCCATGCTGCTCAACCTCGAAGTCCGCGGCATGAGCATCTACCGCACCACCTTCTTTCTCCCGGCCATCATGCCCGTGGTCGCCGCCTCGGTGCTCTGGATCTGGGTCTTTAACGCCCAGAACGGTCTGATGAACTGGATCCTCCAGGGCACCGGCATCGAGCAACTGCTCGAGTGGATGGGCGTCCGCACCCCCATCAGTTGGCTGACCAACAAGCATACTTCCAAGCCGGCGTTGATCATCATGCTCCTCTGGAGCAGCGGCGCCAGCATGATTATCTGGCTCGCCGGCCTGAAGGAAATTCCCAAGCACCTGTACGAGGCCGCCGCCCTGGACGGGGCCAACGCCGTCCGCCGTTTCTTCACCGTCACGCTCCCGCTGCTCAGCCCCTACATCCTGTTCAACCTGGTCATGGGCCTCATCCAGACGTTCCAGATTTTCACCCAGGCCTACATCATGACGCCCAACGGCTCCCCGGAGCGCTCCACTTACTTCTACGTCTACAAGCTCTTCGACGAGTGCTTTTCCTATTTCCGTCTCGGCTATGGCGCGGCCATGGCCTGGATCCTGTTCGTCATCGTCATCACCCTGACCCTCTTCAACATGTGGGCCTCCAAACGCTGGGTCCACTACGCCGGAGACTAGTAGAGGAGGGATTGATGAAGATCCCATGTAGGGCGGGCCGTGCCCGCCGCTTGGAGCACGAGGCCACGTAGGGCGGGCCGTGCCCGCCGCTTGGATCAAGAGGCTACGTAGGGCGGGCCGTGCCCGCCGGATCAACAACAGCGAACCCACACTGCTTCCGGGCAGTGCAGAAAACCAGGGCGGCGGGAACCCGCCAGAAAAGGTAACCCGAATCAGCCATCAACGAAAAGCGGCAGAACGAGCTGATTGCTTTCAGCTAACAGCTAATAGCTAATAACTAACAGCCAATAGCTAAAAGCTCCCTCCCAACCGCTTCCTCGCTGACGGCTGATCGCTGACAACTGACAGCTATCACCCATGGACCAACCGCGCAAACTCTGGCAATCCGGCCTCCTCCACTTCGCCCTGATCTTCGGGTCGCTGGTGTTCGCGCTGCCGTACTTCTGGCTCGTCGGCACCAGTTGGAAGCTCGACAAGGAGGTCCAGTCCAAGGAAATCTCCATCCTGCCCCAGCGCCCCATCGCCCGCCACGAGAGCCCCTACATCGACGACCGCCAGTTCCCATCAATCGAGAAACCCGAGTCGGCCGGTCGCCACCGATGGACCGAGTGGATGCAGCCCGCCCTTGAGCGCGAACTGGGCGCCGCGGTCGACGCCTGGTTGGCGGCCGACGCCGGCCCGCGCCTCGCGGAAGTCGATGCCGAGGCCGCGCGGCAGGAACTCGTCGAAGGCCTCTTCCAGCGCGTGCTCAGCCTGCTCCCGCCCAACTACTGGGACGTCGGCATCGACGAGCAGACCTTCACCCGCGCCGTCCGCGAGATCGCCGTCCTCGAACCCGTCGAGGAGCTCTTCGATCAGGCCTATCGCTACTTCGCCGTCGGCAAGGTGCTCATCAAGGACCGCAACTACCACATCTACGACCTCACCGGCCAGACCCCCATCGAAGAGATCTGGACGATCGAATCCGGCAAGAGCGTCGTCCGCATCGACCCCCGCGTCGAGGCCGACCGCCCGGTGGGCGTCCTGATCTACGACTTCGCCGACGGCGACGCGTTTGAGATCGCGGCCACTTTCAACTTGCCCGTGCCGGCCGAGCAGCTTAAACGCATCTCCCTGAGCTTCCGCCGCGACCAGACCTGGCACGAGATGCAGGCCTTCATCGAACTCGAAGGGCGCCTGCTCAAATCCGCCGCCCCCAAGTACCTCGGCGAGGACACCTGGTGGGAGGTCAACTACCAGGAGCCCAGCCCCGACGACCGGCGGATGACCGCCAAGAACTACATCCTCATCGAGGAGGTCGATCGCGGGGCGCAGTACGACCACGGGCCGGGGCAGATGAAGGTGCGCCTGCGCCTCGCGCAAAGCGCGACCCCCGAGGCCTTCTGGGCCAAGGGCACCGAAAACTACCGTAAGGCCTTCGAGCAGGTGCCCTTCTGGCGCTACTTCAAAACCAGTGTCTTTTTGGTCATCGCCAACATCGTCGGAACCGCCCTGAGCTGCTCGCTGGTCGCCTTCGCCTTTGCCCGGCTGAAATGGCCGGGGCGCGACTTCTGCTTCGTGCTCGTATTGGCCACCATGATGATCCCGCCGCAGGTGACCATGATTCCCTCCTTCGTCATCTACAAGTACCTCGGCTGGTACAACACCCTCGCCCCGTTGTGGGTGCCCAACCTGCTGGCCGTCAACGCTTTCGGCATCTTTCTCCTGCGCCAGGCCATGAAGGGAATTCCCAAGGATCTCGAGGAGGCCGCCCAGATCGACGGTTGCGGCTGGTGGCGGATCTACTGGAGCATCGCGCTGCCGCTCATGCGCCCGACCATCGCGGCCATCTCCATTTTCACCTTCATGTTCGTGTGGAATGACTTCATGACCCCGTTGATCTACATCAACGATCAGCGGCTCTACCCCCTGGCCCTGGGCCTGTTCAGCTTCCTCGCCGGCCGCGAACAGCAGTTCACCCTCATCATGGCCGGGTCCATGATCATGACCCTTCCAGTCATCCTCACCTTCTTCTTCGCCCAGCGCCATTTCATCCAGGGCGTCACCATGACGGGGATGAAGAACTGAGGAGGCTGTCAGCGATCAGCTTTCAGCCGTCAGCGTACGGGTAGGGGTGCTCCCGCTGCCCATTCAGCATTCAGCACTCAGCATTCAGCATTCAGCATTCAGCATTCAGCATTGCTCCTCTTCATTCTTCGCCCCTGGGGTCCACCACCCGGCCCATGAACAGGATCGCGCCGGTCGGCGTGTGGCGGATCACGAACACGAAAGGCCGGTCCACGCGCATCTCGATCGGATCCGTCGGCGGCTCGATGGAAACCGTGCCGACGGCCACGCCCGTGGCGGCCGCCGCCTCCGTGCCCTCCTCGTCCACCGAGATGAACGCCTTGTGCACCACCGCGTCGATGTGGAGATCCTCATCTGCCGTCATCCCGGTGAAGTCCGCACGGCCGGCGGCAAACGCGTCGGGCATCCCCAGCCTGCTCAGCGGTTCGACGAGCCCGAAGCTCGAGGTGTACTCGAACCGCGGCAGCGCCAGCTTCAGCTTGGCCGGCTGGAGATCGCCGAGCAGGTCCGCCAGCGCTTCTCCGTCTAATGATTTCTCCCAATCTTCAAAAGCCCCGCGCGGCGGCAGCATCACCACCATGGCCAGCAGACCGCCCGCGTAGGGCAGGGCGGCAACCTGCACGCCGTCCGTCTCCCGGTATAAAAACCGCTCGGTCTGGTGCATCATGGGCGTCTTGATCGTCCGGCCGTCCAGAAGGTGAAACGTCTCCTTGCCGGTTTTCTCCAGGGAAAACGGGTGAAGCCAGGCCGCCTTCATGTAGATCGCGTTGGCCAGCACCAGCCGCGTGTCGCTGTGGATGGACCCCTGGCCGAAGAGGTCCTGAATGCGGTCGCGGGTCTGTTCGGCCACCCAGTCGTTGATCGCCGTCCGGGCCCCTTCCGCATCGCGCCGGAAGTCCACCGTCTCGAGCGGGGCACCGTAGTGCGCTTTCAGCGTCTTAACGAAATCCCCCTTCCAGTCGATGCCTTGCTGACCCCACAACCGGTTGGCGATGTGCAGCGCCAGCTTGGAATCGTCTGGTCCCTGGCGCGGACGTTGCGCGAGCACCTTGGCATTGAGGTGCCCGAACGCCGTCGCCAACTCGTCGCCCAGGTCGGTGAAGCGGGCGGCCGACGCCATCTGATCGGCCGTCGCCCCGCACGCGCCCGCGTAGGTCAACGCCAGGGCCTGCTGGATGCTGTAGGGCGAAAAGAGGAAGTTGCCCGCACGCTCACCGAGCAGGGGGTAGAGGTCGGCCGCGAACTGCCGCTGCCCATCGCGGAGCTTGAGGAGCGGCGTTTGGGCGACGTCCGACGCCTCGCGGGAGGCGCGGTCACGGTCATCGGATTGAGCGTAAAGCCCGATGGCGGCCGCCAGCGTGAGCGCGGCGACGCCCGGAACGATCCGGCGGAATGCGTTTCGCGATAACATGATGCGTATCCTCCTGGCCCAAAAGGGCCCGAACACCGGGCCGCTGACGTGGGTCTCTCCCGTTTTCGATGGAGCGTTGAAACCTCTCCTGAAGGGCAGTTGAACCCAGACGGCCGGACCATCCCGCGCGCTCGAACGAAACCCGACGCTCGAATAACAAACGCCCGAATGACCCGAACGCTCGAAGCACGCCCCTCGGTTCTTTTGGACGCAGGCCGGCGTCCACAGGTTCCCGGGCCCCACAGGTTTCCGCCCCCGGGGCGGGCGCCAAGCTCGCGGCAGATCACACGGTCGCGACAAACGCCAAGCTCGGGGCCGACGGCGCAGTGTAGGAGTGCTCCGGGATGGGCACAATGGGCTGCAGGTAAGTTGCCTGTCAGACCCGTTGGCCGAGGGCGGACGAGAGCAATGGCCAGCGCGGCGCCGTGCAGCAATGCTCCATTTTGGGTTCGTTTTCCATTTTCTTCCTGTGCGCCCTGGGGTGCGGAAACACGGTTTCTGATAGCGCCCGTTGGGAAAACAGTATCCTTCAATTTGGGTTCGTTTTTCGGCGAGTTGTGCATGTACGTTCTCCGCGGCCGGTTGGGCCATTGTGCCGCGATCGGCGAGTTGACTGGTTTCGAGCCCGGGCTGGCGCGTTCGGCCCGGGCCGACGTTCGCGTCCGATCCGCTCTCTTGAAAATCGGGCAATCGTTGGCAGGCCGCCCCTGGCGTCGGTTGCTCAGCCCGATATGCAACGCTTGCCCCCGGAGCTTGCGCTCGGAGCTCTGAACGGTTGCCGGCTGGTTTGTAACCCGTCTCGCTAGGCAGTCCGCGGGGCGGCACATATGATGCACGCATGCATGGTGAACGGGCCATCCTGCTGGCCGCCGCCGGGGCGGCCTTCGACTTCCCTCTGATCACGACGCTGGCGGCCGCGTTCGCGGCGGCCTGGGTCCTGGGGCTGCTGACGCAAAGAATCGGCCTGTCGCCGATCGTCGGCTATCTGCTGGCCGGGGTGATCATCGGCCCGCATACGCCCGGTTTCGTCGCGGATGTCGAGCTCGCTCCGCAACTGGCGGAATTGGGCGTGATCCTTTTGATGTTCGGCGTCGGCCTCCACTTCCACCTCGCCGACCTGTTGAACGTCCGCAACATCGCGATTCCCGGGGCGATCGCCCAGAGCGCGACCGCCACCGTGGCCGGCGTGCTGATTTTCATGATGTTCGACCTGCCCGCGTCGGCGGGCCTGGTGCTGGGGATGGCCATGGCGGTGGCCAGCACGGTGGTACTGATCCGCGTCTTGACCGATTACAACCGTTTGCACACCCCCTCGGGCCACGTCGCGGTGGGTTGGCTGATCGTGGAGGACATCTTCACGGTCATCATTCTGGTGATGATTCCCGCGCTGGCCGTCACCAGCTCCGGGACGGATGCGTCACTGGCCGGGACCGGGCCGCACTGGACGGTTGCGCTGCCTGTCGCGTTCGGCAAACTCATCGCCATGACGCTCGTGTTGTACGTGGTCGGCTCGCGGGTCGTTCCCTGGATACTCATCGCAGTGACTCGCCTGCGTTCACGCGAGCTGTTCACCCTGACTGTCCTGGTCCTGTCCATCGCGGTGGCGACGGGGGCCGCTGCCTTGTTTGACGCTTCCGTGGCGCTGGGGGCTTTCCTGGCGGGCATGGTGGTGGCCCAGTCGCCGGTCAGCCAGCAGGCCGGTATCGACGCCCTGCCGATGCGTGATGCATTTGCGGTCCTGTTCTTCGTTGCGGTCGGCATGCTCCTGGACCCTGCGTTTCTGGTTGAACAGCCGATGCTGGTGGTGGCGGGTCTGGCCATCGTCATGATTGCCAAGCCGCTGGCTGCCTTCGCCATCGTCGTGGTGCTCGGCCATCCCATGCGGACCGCTCTGACCGTCACCATCGCCCTTGCGCAAATTGGCGAATTCTCGTTTATCGTCGGGCAGCTTGCGTTGAAGCACGACCTATTGCCACCGGCAGGCATGAACATTCTGGTGGCCACGGCGCTCGTGTCGATCACGGCGAATCCGCTGCTGTTCCGGCTGGTGGAACCGATGGAGGAGTGGTTGCGCCGCCGTCCGGCTCTCTGGTCCAGACTCAACGGCCGGGCAGACCGTAAGGCCCGGAAACTCAATCTTGACGCGCAGCGTGAAATCCGGCGGATCGAAGGCGAGGGCAAGCTTGCCATCGTGGCCGGCTACGGCCCGGTGGGGCAGCAGGTGGACCGACTGCTGCGCCAAGCCGGTATGCAAACCGTGGTCATCGATCTGAACATCGACACCGTGACGCGGCTTACGAGGGAAGGCCGAATGGCCATCTACGGTGACGCCACGCGCAGTGAACTTCTCGAACAGGCTGGTATCGACAGGGCGTCTTACCTGTTGCTCACCGCACCGCACACACCCAATTATCACATGCTCGTGCCCGAAGTGAGGCGCATGAACGCACACGTGCGGCTGATCATCCGGACCCGATACCTTCGCGAGGCGGAAGCGTTCCACCAGGTGGACGCCGGCGCCACGGTGGTCGATGAACTCGAATCGGCCGCCGCGCTGACCGAACTGGTGCTCAAGGAAACGAACGCGGAGGCTCATCGCATTCCTGCCGAGGTGCACGAACTGCGTAAATCGATGTCACGGAACCCCGAGCCGGGCGAGAAAAAATCTCCCTGAAGTATATCGAAGCGTGACAGAGTGAAAGCAAGGAGTGCCGATGATTCGCCAATCGAAATTCACCGAGAATGCCAGGTTGTGCTGCACGCCTTCAGGACGGCCGGTATTGCGACGCTACGTTGTTGCGGTGATCTTCGTTCTTGCCGCGGCGGCACTGATTGTATTGCCCGCGTGGTTGGCGTCCTTGCCCCTTTTGATGCTCTTCATCGCAGCAATCGCAGTCGCTCAAGCGTATGGTGGACTGGGGCCAGGACTTCTGGCTACCGTGATGGGGCTGATAATGGGCGTTTATCTGTTTGTGCCGCCGTTCTTCACTTGGTCCACCAAGCAGAACAGCAAGTCGCTGCGGTTCTTCTACGCGTTTGCGCTGGTCTTCGGTTGGCTGTATTCGCAGCGGACGCGCTATCGATTGAGGTGAGACATGGCAGCAGTACGCCATCGTAGAAAGAAAGGGCATGTGGTGTCATGATCCGCCGAATCCTCCTCGCCCTGGGCCACGAGTTCTATGCGGACACCGTGATCCGTCGAGGTATCGACCTCGCCGTCCGCCACAAGGCCGAACTCACCGGCGTCACCGTGCTGGACCTGGAGTTCTGGAAAGGCGGTTGGCGTAGCGTGGTTACCGCGAGTGAAGTGCTGCGTCGCTTGGACGGCCGCCCCTGGGAAGCGGCTCAGCGACGCATCGACCGGATCACGGAACGGTTTGCCCAGGCGTGCGATTCGGCGAATGTCACGTATCGTGTGATCCACCCGGAAGAAGACCCGCTGAAATGTCTGGTTGCCGAAGCGCGCTACCACGATCTGCTGGTCTTCGGTCTGCGCGGGCTATTCGACCAGAACATCGTACCTGATCCGGAGGCGACGATCGCTTGGCTGATCCGTCACGATATCTCGCCGATCCTGGCTGTGGTTCCGGAGTACCGCGACATCCATCGCGTGATGATTGCCTACAGCGGTTCCGCCCAGTCAGCCGATGCGATGAAGCGATTCGTCCAGATGCGTCCTTGGCCGGACGCTGCGGTCCAGGTTGTCACCTTTGAGAAAGAAACGGCCGCCGCCGATGAGTTGCTCGACGCGGCGAGCGACTACTGCCGCGCCCACGACCTGGATGTTGAAGTGCTTCGTTGCCCGGGATTGGCGCGCACGGAGTTGGCGCCGCTGGCGACGCAGCATGACGCTGACCTCCTTGTGTTGGCGGACAGCTACCGCAGCCTACTCCTGCACAGCGTCCTTGGGGACGACACCCGCGACATTATCCGGCAGGCGGATCGACCGGTATTCCTGACTCACTGACCGTGGATCAGCCGGCGAATCACGTACATCGCCGCCACCTGTGCCCGGCGTCTGATCTGGTGTTTCACCTCCGCGGGGCAGACCACTCTCGCGGCCTGGCACGATGACGCCTGGCGGACCATTGACGGTGAGCCCTGGGCGCCGCTGGACGACGCGGTGGTGTCCCTCTGGCACCCGGTCGAATCCGACGCCGACACCATCCGCGACTGGCGGCGCTGGCTCGAGCAGCGCGAGATCACCCAGCCCTTCAAGCAGGCCCATCGCGAGATCTACCTGCTTACCCCGGCCGAACGAGAAACCGAGGTCTACTCCAACCGCTTCGCCGCCCACCTGCTCAAGCAGCACCAGGTCAACGCCCTCGCGCAGCAACGCGGGTGGAAAACCGGCATTCTCGGGGCTTCGACTCCGACAACACGCCCACCCTCGCGCTGCCGCACTGGGACCTGATTGCCCAGTTCTGGCTCGAGGGCGGCGAGTGGACGCCGGAAGGATCCAGCGAGGCCGGGATCCTGCTATACGTCTCCTCCGACCAGGTCCGCTTCCGCGACGCCGCGCGCAACCCGGTGAACCTGGCCGACGTTCCCCCGATCGTCTTCTCCGAGGTGATGCGTGATGTGGACCTTTTCGTCGGCGTGGCCAGCGTCGGCAACGATCCCAACTGGATTGACCAGGGGCCCGCCGGCCATCGGGCCTACTGGCACGCGTACGCCTTCGGCGACCTGTCCGCGATGGCCGAGACCCGCCGCGACGTGCTCGCCCGCCTGCTGCCGCGCCTCAAAATCGCCGACCGGTGCCAAGTGCAGGGTCGCTTCCTGCGCGTCCAGGGCCGGCTCCGCGCCTACAAGATCCATCTCGGCAGCGGCAACATCCTCATGGAGCCCAACGACGCCTACCTCTGCATCGTCCCCGGCCGACCCCAACCGGGAGCCGACAAGATCTATCTGCCCTTCGAGGGCGACGCCGTGCTGGCCATCATCCTCAGCAAGGCCTTCCTCTTGACCGCCGACGACAGGATCAACGACCCCAGCATCGCCGCCCAGATCCACAGGCGGTGATTCCCCACAAACGTTTGGAGCAAGGTTTGTCTATTCAAAATGGATACTCGCCCTCACTCCCCCGGCAGGTTGTTCTCGCCTCTCTGCAGATCGCAGGCAAAGGAAACTCTTGCCGGCAGGGCGAGCCGCTGGATATTCTGCGACTATGGGAACTGGCACACGGATCACGCTCACGAAGAAGCAGTCAGAGTCGGCAACAGGCAAACGTTTGATTGACCTGATCGTGGATATGTGCCATGACGGGCGGCTCGACATTGATGAGGTGGTTGAACTGGACGCTTTTTTGCGCAGTGACACCTCAGGGATTGCAGCAGTCCCGTTTCTTCGAGCCATCACGCGCGAGGCCGTGGCGGATGGCGCCATCGATGACGCAGAGGCATACCGACTAAAGCTTGCGTTCGTGCGGGTTGTGCCCAAGGATTGTCGTGGAGTCGTGTCAACACACTTGGAAGACATTGGTCTGCCCGCTGTGGACTGTGACGACGTTGCGGCATCATGGATCTTCGATGACGCGACAGAGCGCCAACGGGAGTACATACTCGCACTCGGCGGGACGGTATCGCCCAATATGACCAAGGGCGAGGCATCGAAACTGATAGACCACCTTCTGGAATGCAGGCCTCCTACCGGTCGCCAAATGATGGTACTCCGATTCTTCAACCGCCTCGACTTGGCGAAAACAACGCGGGACGACGTGAGCCTGTGGCTCGACAGGTTCTACGCATCGGACTCGCGATTTGAGCGGGCATGGGAGCGGTTCAAGCGCGCGACGAACCATGACCCCTACGCACGCGATCCGAGCATTGTGCCAGTGGGAGCATACAAGGACTTCCTGGAACCATGACGCGGGTTATTTGCGGCCGCCTTCCGCCTGCTCGGCCTGCGTCCCTGACGAGAGTGTTTCCGGGGCAGGCGCGTCATCTGTCCGTCACCGGGGCAGGAATAGCGACGTCGCTGGTTTCTTGAGGAAACGGGATGGGTGCATAGCCCCCCGATCACGTCCAAAGAAGCAAAACATCTGCTGCTCCACATTCGCCAACGCCCCCTCGAAGTCATCCGCATCATGTAGTATATATACTACATGATGCCGACTCTCCATCGCCTTATTCACATAACTTGGCTCCGCAAAACAGCTTACGCGCACTCTATCACGCCAAAAAGCTGCTTGACGGTCTGGATGTAGTATATATACTACATCCAGACCAGATGCACGGTGCTTGGTGCCTCCTCGCAGGGAAAGCCCGCGGCGGGACATCATAGCCCCGCCGGAGCGATTACCATGGCTACGCGTCTTCAGCTCGCCCGCAGCGAAATCCAGGCGCATTTGGACGCACACAGCAACCGGGTCTTGATGCATGCCGACCTCCAACGAACCCTTTCCACCAACCGTGCGGAATGGCGACTTCCTGAGAGCACCACCACCGCGCAGCTCATCACTGCTTTGTCCGGACCGGGCCGCCTTCAGCGCGTGGAGCTCAAGTTCCCCGCTCGGAAGGAAATCAGGTACATCTGGCGACATGCGCCACTGCCGGAGATCCTGCTCACCTTAAGACCCCATTGCCATTTCTCCCACTTCACTGCGATGCAGATGCACAACCTGACTGAGCAGGACCCTCGAACCATCTATGTGAACTACGAGCAATCGCCTAAACCTGAACCTCCCGGCGGGCTCTCCCAGTCGGGGATCAATCGAGCGTTCCGCGGGCGACCCCGGACTTCAAAGACGGTGGCACGCTATGACGGATACCAAATCTGCCTGCTGAATGGCAAGCATACCGGTTACTTGGGGGTTCAGCCTCGCACCGTCTCCTGGGGCCCCGAGGAGGACAATTGCCTGGTGCGCGTAACCGACGTGGACAGGACGCTCATCGATATCACCGTTCGCCCGTTCTATTCCGGCGGGCCCGACGAGGTCCTCAAGGCCTATCAGCGGGCGGGGGAGCGCGCCTCGGCAACCCGTTTGGGCGTCTACCTCCGAAAGATGCGCTACGTTTATCCCTACCATCAGGCGGTGGGGTTCTACATGGACCGCGCGGGTACCTTCGCGCGCAGCGCCGTCGATCGATTCCGCGAGAGCTTCCCGCTGGATTTCGATTTTCATCTGGGGTACGGCCTGCAAGACACACGCTACGACGAGAAATGGCGGCTATTCGTGCCGGCCTGGATGTAGCGTCTCAGCAAGTTCCACCACGAAGTCGAAATAGAACCGAAACGCGCGAAGATCATGGTCGGGATGAACCGTCACGGCCACTGCATCCCAACCGGCCGCGTGCTGATCGTACGTCTCGCGTATCCGCATTAGCCAATCCACCGGAACCCTCTTCGCGTCGAACACCGCCTTCAACAGTTGCTGCTTGTCCGCACCGCTCAGGTCCAGTGCCAACTCCCTCTTCGTGCACACCGAATGAATGTCAAAAAAGTCCCTCGGCCGTGCGGATCTCCGCTCGCGTCTGCGTCTCACCACCTGATCGTATTCCGGCATTTGCTGACAAATGGCCCGCAGCTTCTCCAGCACGCACAATTCCGGCGCGCAAACGCGCACCGGATAGTCCGACAGGTGCACCACCCGATTCGGGCTGCACACCTCGTGGCTGCTGATGTCGATCTCAAAGCTGCGTCGCTCGCCCGGTGCTACAACCTCGGCAACTCGGCGCAGGCGCTGTGGGTATTCATATAGTCGCTCATACACATCTTTCGTCACCACCTTGAAGCTGATCGTGTACCCTCCCCAGAAATCACGCATGTCGTCACTGATCTCCGGAGGGCGCTGTTGCACATCCACGTCAATGGGCATCAGTCCTGCAGCAATGAAGGTGCTCTCAAATGCACGCAGGAGACGTGTCTCGAGTCCCATGAACTCTTCCACGCTGAAGCGATCCGGCATGGAAAAATCAAGATCCGCGGATACGCGCGCGTTCAACTGATAGGCCAGCGCAAGCGCGTTGCCACCCTTCAGCACCAGCCGCTCGACAAGCAGGTCGTCCGACATGATGGCGGCCAACGCCAGCCGTTTGATTTCCTCGATTCGATCCGGTCGAGATGTTCCTGATTTTGCCATTTGCTAAAGTAAACTTGGAATGTTGCACTGCCGCAAGTGGTTTCCCGGCTGGCAAAGGGATCGGGTTGACAAAGCAAACGCCTTCGCGTTTCCGGCGGCCGCAGGGCTCCGCTCGCCAGCATCGAAGCAGGACGCCATTCAGCCGCCGCGTCTACCGTGCAAGCTTCCTCAATACCACTGCCCATCTTTTCTTGCCCCCCGGGCGCGCCGCCGGGCTCTCGCTCCGTTGTTCCCCCAAACACCCGTTGCCCTCTTTTTTCCGCGTTTTCGACCCCGCCAGGGGCCCTGGATAGATCACCCCGCGCGTTATAGGGGGTGGATGCGGAGCCCTACCGGAAAGTGAGGTGAACGCAGGACAGAGAAGTGAAGGTCGAACAGGTGAGTAAGGTGGAGACGTCCCCGTCAGACGTCCCCGTCAGACGTCCCCGTCAGAGCCCCGAGCGCAAGCTCCGGGGTCAGGCCTTGCATCGCGGCATGACCCATGGCGGGCCCGACCCGTCACCAGCGCCTGACCGTTTTCCCAGGGAGCGGATCGGACGCGATCGCCGGGGCCCATGGCTAAGCCCGACCGTGGGTGCCCTGGCCAAGCTCGACGTGGATGCCATGGCCAAGCTCGACGTGGGTGCCATGGCCAAGCTCGACTTGGGTGCCATGGCCAAGCACGGCGCAAATAGGCCAGATCAGCCCAACGAGCTGAACGCCGTGCGCCGCCATGTGGCAAACAGTCAGGCTGCCACGACTACACCAGCGTGCCCTGGCCAAGCTCGACGAAGTCGAGCGCCGCCATGCCCCAGCATGCTCACCTGAACGCGGTCGTTCGTTGGTTGATTGTCTGCCGGATTCGCCATGGAGCCTCACCCCAGCGACTTCGGCTACGGAGAATCCCCATGCCCGATGCGGCAAAAAAACGAAGCCGTTTTACGCAATGCCATTTTCCCAACGGACGCTACTGCCAACGCGGTTTTGGCCCGAATGCGCGCGCAAGAAAAATGAAAAAACGAAGCCATTTTGAAGCGTATATTGAATTACCCAACCGGCCCAGCCGCGCCAGACCAACCTGCGCCGCCCACCCGCCGGAAGCGCTCTCGCCGTCCCGTCGGCGGGCACGGCCGGACCTTCAGCCGGATGGGCCGTCGGCGGGTACGGCCCGTCCTACAGCGGGATGGGCACGGCGGCTTGGTAGTTTCATGATGGTGACTTCAAGGCCCGGCGGCGCTCGACTCCGTCGAGCTTGGCCATGGCTCACCGGCGCAACGCGTCCGGAACCGACCGATCCCACCCGGCACTCGTCCAGCGGCCTCACCCATCACTCGTCGAGCGGCCGGTGGGGCGCCCATTGGATGCAGGCAACCATTCCAAGCCCTTGTGACTTCAGACTTCTGACTTGTGACTTCGCACTTCTGACTTCGAACTTCTCACTCTTGACTTCTAACTTCTGCCTTCCGCCTTCAAACCCCCTCCTTCCGTCCCCGTCGCTTGCGGGCCCTCGAAAAATGTGCATGCTTCGGACTCTGGACTTGACCGGCACCCATCCGCGGTGTATGTTCGGTATTAGTTAGGTATCGCATCGACCGGCCTGCGCGCCGGGCGATGCCCTGGAAAGGGGACTTTCGTGGCTTCTGACGCGGTCCGGGTCCGCTTTGCTCCTTCGCCGACGGGGTACCTCCACATCGGCGGAGCGCGGACGGCATTGTTCAACTGGCTTTTGGCCCGAAAGGCCGAGGACGGCGTGTTCATCCTGCGGATCGAGGATACCGACCGCAGCCGTCACGTCGCCGATTCGGTCCAGAAGATCCTCAGCGACCTACGGTGGCTGGGGCTCCCTTGGGACGAGGGGCCCGACGTCGGCGGCGACTTCGGCCCGTATTACCAGAGCGAGCGCCTGGACATCTACCAGCAGCACATCGACAAGCTGCTGGCCGAGGGCAAGGCGTATTACGCCGTCGAAACGCCGGAGGAGTTGACCGCCCTGCGCGAGCAGGCCCGGGCGCAGAAACGCGACTTCCGCTACTCCCGGCCTGACCCGCTGCCCACGCCCGAACAGGCGGAAGCCGCCCGGTCCGAGGGGCGGCCCGTGGTCGTGCGCTTCCTCATGCCCGGCGAGGCCATCACCACCTCCGACGACATTCTCGGCAACGTCACGCTGGAGGCCGATCAGCTTGACGACTTCGTCATCCAGAAGAACGACGGCTGGCCCACGTATCACTTCGCCTGCGTGGTGGACGACGCCCTCATGCAGGTGACCCACGTGCTCCGCGGCCAGGAGCACCTGATGAATACGCCGCGGCACATCGCCTTGCAACAGGCCCTGGGCTTCCCCACGCCGCGCTACGCCCACCTGCCCGTGATCTTCAATCCCGACGGCAGCAAAATGTCCAAGCGCGACAAGGAGAAGGCGCTCAAACGCGGCGAGGCCCCGCCGGAGATCGACGTGCACGATTTCCGCGCCGCCGGCTACCTGCCCGAGGCCCTGCTCAACTTCATCTCGCTGCTGGGCTGGTCGACCGGCGACGATACCGAGCAGCTCACGATCGACGAGACGATCCGGCGGTTCAAGGTGACGGATATCGGCAAGAGCAACGCCAAGTTCGACCGCAACAAGCTGCTGGCGTTCAATACCGACTGGGTGGCCCGGGTTTCGCCGGAGCGGCTGCTGGCGGCGTTCAAGGATTACCTGGTGGTGAGCGAGTCGCCCATGGTGACGCAGTCGGACGAGGTCTTCGCCCACGTGCTCGAGCTCTGCGCCGGCTTCCGCACGTTCCCCGACGTCGTGGCAAAGGCCGGCTTCGCCTTCGCCGACGACGATGCGGTGGTCTACGACGAGAAGGCGGTCAAAAAGATTCTGGCCAAAAACGACGGGGCCGGCTTCGACATGCTCGAAACGCTGATCGACGTGCTGGCGGCCGCAAAGGCGTGGGAGGGCGACAAGCTGGAGGCGCTGTTGCACGAGACGGCCGAGGCGCACGGCGTCACGCTCGGGGCGGTGGCCCAGCCGCTGCGCGTGGCCCTCAGCGGCACAACGGTGAGCCCGGCGATCGGGGCCACCTTGGAACTGGTTGGACAAGAAAAAACCCTGCGGCGGATGCGGAATGCTCTGGCGCTGAAGAACAACTGAAGGAGGCATCGCATGTCGCTGTTGGTGACGGGCAGTATGGGAATTGACACGGTCGAGACGCCGCACGGCAAGGCGGCCGACGTGCTCGGCGGGTCCGCAGTGTACTTCGCGTTCGGGGCCGCGCCGTATACGGATGTTCGGCTGGTCGGCGTGGTGGGCGAGGATTTTCCGCCGGCCATGCGCGACGTGCTGGCGTCCAAGAACATCGACCTGGCCGGACTCGAGACCCGCAAGGGCAGCAAGACCTTCCGCTGGAGCGGCAAGTATACCGAGGACATGAACGACCGCGACACGCTCGACGTGCAGCTCAACGTCCTGGCCGAAGACGCGCCCAAGGTGCCCGAAGCCTTCAAGGACAGCGACGTGGTTTTCCTGGCCAACACCCACCCCGCGCTGCAGCGGCAGATGCGCGAGGACCTGCCGAAAGCCAAGCTGACCGTGTGCGACACGATGGACCTGTGGATCGCCACCGCCAAGGACGAGCTGATCAAGACGCTGGGCGTGGTCGACGGGCTGGTGATCAACGACGGCGAAGCCAAGCAGCTTACCGGCTGCAAGCACGTGGTCGACGCCGGTGAGGCCATGTTGAACATGGGACCCAAGTTTGTCGTCATCAAGAAGGGCGAGCACGGGGCCATCCTCATGACCGGCAGCAACGTGACGGCCATCCCCGCCTTCCCCACCAAGGACGTGAAGGATCCGACCGGCGCGGGCGACAGCTTCGCCGGGGGCATGCTGGGGTATCTCAGCACGCAGTCGGCGTATGACGATGCGGCCCTGCGGCGGTCGTTGCTGCACGGAACGGTGACGGCCTCGTTTACGATCGAAGATTTCTCACTCGGGCGCATCCGCTCGGTGACGAAGGCGGACATCGACGGGCGGGTGCAGCGGTTCGCGGAAATGCTGCGGATTGAGTGAGGGGGGAAGTCATTAGTCAGAAGTAGGAAGTAAGAAGTAAGAAGTAAGAAGGTAGAAGGCGGCGGTGGTGAGGCGAGGGTACGGTTGTGCGGCTGTTCGTGGCCATTGAGTTGGGAGAGGAGATGCGGCGGACGCTGGGTCGGTTGCAGCGGTCGCTGGCGGCCTTCGATCGCACGGTTCGGTGGGTGCGGCCTGAGCAGATGCACCTGACGCTCAAGTTTCTGGGCGAAGTTCCGGACGGGCAGGTTCCCGACATCACCGACGCGGTGGCCCTGGCGGCGGAGCAGTCGCAGGGGTTCATTTTGCGGACGGATGGCGCGGGGTGCTTTCCGCCGGGGAGAAGCAAGGTCCGCGTGGTGTGGGTTGGCCTGGAGGCCGATCCGGCGCTGCTGGCCTGTCAGGCGAACGTGGAAGCGGCGCTGGCGGAAGCGGGATTTCCACCCGAGGCGCGGGCGTTTTCGCCGCACCTGACGCTGGGCCGGGTGAAAAACGATGCCACCGCGGGAAAGCTGCGGGCGGCGGTCGAGGCGATCCCGATCCCGGTGATGGAGCAGGAGGTCGACTCGATCGTGCTGATGCAGTCGGAGTTGCGGCGGGAGGGGGCGCGGTATCTGCCGGTGGGGTCGTGGCCGTTGGTGTGATGGAGAGGAATGCTGAATGCTGAAGGTTGCATGCTGATTTGGTGTGGGGGTGGTGAGTGCTGCGAGGTGGCGGCGGGGCAATGAGGCCTGGCCGACGAGGTTAAACGACGAACGGTGAGACGCGCCGGTGCGCGGCGGACCGAAGAATGGATGCGGGAGGTATGTCGATGAATCCGGAACAGGATAGCAAGCGGAAGCAGGCGTTGGATCGGGCGTTGGCGCAGATCGAGAAGTCGTACGGCGACGGCGCCATCATGAAACTCAACAACCGGGACACGACCGTCGAGGGCATCTCGACCGGTTCGCTGGCGCTGGACCTTGCCCTGGGCGGGCGGGGCCTGCCGCGGGGGCGGATCATCGAGTTCTACGGTCCGGAGTCGTCGGGCAAGACCACGCTGGCCTTGCACGTGATCGCCGAGGCTCAAAGGGACGGCGGGGTGTCGGCGTTCGTGGACGCCGAGCACGCGCTGGACGCCACCTGGGCGCGCAAGTGCGGCATCAACCTGGAGAATCTGCTGGTCAGCCAGCCCAACTCCGGGGAGGAGGCGCTGGAGATTACCGAGTTGCTGGTCCGCAGCGGCTCGGTCGACGTGATCGTGGTGGACTCGGTGGCGGCGCTCATTCCCAAGGCGGAAATTGAGGGGGAAATGGGCGATACGCACGTGGCCCTCCAGGCCCGGCTGATGAGCCAGGCGATGCGGAAGCTGACGGCCGCGATCAGCAAATCGCACACCATCGTCGTTTTCATCAACCAGATCCGCATGAAGATCGGCGTGATGTTCGGCAGCCCGGAGACCACCCCGGGCGGGCGGGCGCTGAAGTTCTACAGCAGTGTGCGCGTCGACGTGCGCCGGGTGAGCGCCATCAAGGAGGGCGACACGGTGATCGGCAATCACGTGCGCTGCAAAGTGGTGAAAAACAAGGTGGCGGCGCCCTTCCGCGAGGGCGAGTTCGACATCATGTTCGACGGGGGCATCAGCAAGGAGGGTGACCTGCTCGACCTGGCGATCAAGGACGAGATCGTCAAGAAGAGCGGCGCGTGGTTCAGCTACAACGACGTGCGGCTGGGCCAGGGACGGGAGAACGTCAAGACCTTCCTGAAGGACAACCCCGACCTGTTCGAAGAGATCAAGGCCGCAGTGCTCACCAAGCGGCTGGTGACGGAGGTGCAGGAGGAGGCGCCCGACAAGAAAAACCCTAAGGCGCCGGCCGTCGAGGACGAGTCGAGCCCGGCGGAGGACGCTGCCTCCGCGGCCGAGGCGGCCAAGCCGAAGGCCCGCGCCGGTAAGCGCAAGGCGTCTTGAGCCGGTGGTGGCACGGCCGATCACGCCGGGCAGCGGCGGATCGGCGGTGAGGATTGGGGTGGAATGTGTGTCGACGGCCGGTCTGGACGCCGGGGAGTTCGCAGGCGGGTACGCGGCGCGTTATACTGTATAAGGGACGTCGCTTGCAGGACGGAAGCGGCGGACGACGGGGCGGCGACGCGGGCGATGGGTCGTTGGCCGTAAGATGGATGGACGGGCGCTAGCGGGAGGTACCAGGCATGAGCATTTCACCATTCGGCAAGGGTTTTCACATTCCGATCTCAGAGTTGCAGGACGAGTTCAACCGGATGATCGACCGCATGTGGCACACGGGGATTTCCACGAAGCCGCTCGACGGGCAGAAGTGGGCGCCGGCGATCGACCTCGTGGATGAGCCCACGCAGTTCGTGCTGACGGCCGAGGTGCCGGGTTTGAGCGTGGCCGACATCGACGTGAGCTACGAAGAGGGCGAACTGATCATCAAGGGCCAGAAGTTGGCCGCCCGGGAGGAAACCGACGACATCGAGTTTCTGCGTCGCGAGCGGCGGTTCGGCAGCTTCTGCCGGCGGGTGAACCTGCCGGAGCGGGTGCGCGCGGAGGCGATCACGGCCCGCTGCGTAAACGGCCTGCTGGAGATCGTGTTGCCGAAAAAGGAACTGCCCGAGCGCAAGTCGGTGAAAATCGAAGTGGCCGAGTAGGGCAAGGTCACGCGATGGAAGGGCGCCAGCCGCGCGATGAAGCGGTGCCATCCGCGCGATGGGGGGGAACGAGCCGCGCGAACGAGGGCATACCACTGCCGCGCGGCGGTAGATGTGCAACCCGCAGTCCGGACCTGGGTATACAGGCGCGGACACGGCGTGCGTGTCCGAATCACGTCTGGACGCAAAGGCACATCTTTAAGGAGACAGTCATGGGCAAGCGCGATCTTCTTATCCTGGCGTTGGCGTGCGCGGTGTTGCTGGGCGCAGGGCACCTGCTGCAACGGGCGGGCGCCGACCAAACCGACCGAACATCGGCGCCGCCGGACCGGGTGATCATCAAGCTGTGCAACTGGGACGGCGTGGTGCCGGAAAAAGCCCTGGACGGGTTCACCATGCCGGGCGGTAAATGGGCGGATTACCAGCGCGCGGGCTGGAAAGTCGAGTCGTACGTGGTGGCGCCCAACGCCGAGGGCCGGCAGAACGGATTGTATGCCGTGATGGTGAAGTAAGGGGGGAGCTATCAGCTAGTCAGCTATCAGCAACCAGCTATCAGCCGTCAGCTTTCGGCTGTCAGCTAACGGCGTTTGGCGGTCAGATGCTGATGGGCTGATGTATGGATGGGATTTACGGTGTGGGCCGTCGTGATCCGTGGCGAAGGTCCGTGGGGCGGGCCAACGGCGGACCGCGACGGCTGACGCCAGAGCGACGGGCTGCAAGGGCTGACGGTGTGGTGAGGGGCCGCGGCGTGGCGAGGGGCTGCGACGGCTGGCGGCATGCAACGGTTGACGGCGTGGCGGGGCGGAGGGCTATGCCGGTTTTTGCAATTCGCTGAGGGGCACTTCCATATCGACCGCGCCGGCGTTGATCAGGGCGGTCTGGTTCTGCAGGCGCAGGCGGACGACGCGGGCGTTGCGCTCGAACTTGCGGACGTGGACCTCGTCACCGGGACCGAGGGTGTTGATCCATTCATACCATTGCTGCTGAGCTTCCAACTCGGCGCGCAGACGCTGCTGCTCCTTCTGGTAGTGGATGCGCTCCTGCTCGGCGTCGAGCAGGGCCTGGTGCGCGTCGAGGCGGGCACGTTCGGCCTGGCGGCGCGAGTCGAGGGTGGAGGCGATGACCTTGTTGATGGCCTGGCCGCGTTTGCTGAGGTAGCCGCGGGCGCGTTTGACCATGCGCTTGGGCATGCCCAGCCGCTGAGCGATGGTGATGGCATTGCTGTTGCCGGGCTCGCCGAGGCGCAGATGGTACGTGGGCCGCAGGGACTCGACGTCGAACTCGACGGAGGCGTTGTCGACGCGATCGCTGGTGAAGGCCACGGACTTGAGGGCGGAGAGGTGGGTGGTGAGGACGCCGCAGCAGCCGACGCGGATGATCTCGTCGATGATCGCCCGGCCTATGGCGGCGCCTTCGTCCGGATCGGTGCCGGAACCCAATTCGTCCAGCAGGACCAAGGAATGTTCGCTGATCTGCTCGATGGTGCGCAGAATGTTCGAGAGGTGGGAGCTGAAGGTGCTCAGCGACTGCTCGATGCTCTGCTCGTCGCCGATGTCGACGTGGATGCGGCGATAAATGGGGATCCTGGAGCCGGGGCCGGCGGGGATGGGGATGCCGGCCTGTCCCATGAGCGCAAGCAGGCCGATGGTCTTGAGCGTGACGGTCTTGCCCCCGGTGTTGGGCCCGGTGATCACGAGCAGGTCAAAGTCGTCGCCGAGGCGAACATCGATCGGAACAACCGAGCGCTGGCCGGTTTCGTCGGCCCGAGCCAACTCGAGCAGTACCGGGTGCCGGGCCTGGTTGAGCAGGAGAACCCGATCGGAGGAAACCTCGGGACAGACGGCGTTGCGGGTGCGCAGGTAGCGTACCTTGGCGGCAATGAGATCGAGCACGCCGATCCCGCGGAGGGTCTGGAGAATGCCGTCCGCGTTCTGGTGAATCACGAAAGACAACTGGGCGAGAATGCGGACGATTTCGCGGCGCTCTTCCTCCTTGAGGCGGACGATGGCGTTGTTGGCCTGAACGGCCTCGGCCGGCTCGATGAAGAGGGTGGAGCCGGAGTCGCTGGCCTGGTGGACGATGCCCTTGAGCTGGCCGCGGTACTCGGTTTTGAGGGGGAGCACGGTGCGATCGCCGCGGAGGGTGGCGTTGGGGAATTGAAGGATGCGCTGCATCTGGGGGCGGCGGAGGATGCGGGCGAAGATCTCGCCGACCTCGTCGCGCAGGCGTTCCATGGAGCGACGGATTTCGAGCAGGCGGCCGCTGGCGTCGTCGCGGACCTGACCTCGTTCGTCGATGGCCCGATCGATCTGGGTGGCGAGGGCGCCGAAGTCGCCGATCTGGCGGGCGGCGTGGCGAAGGAGGGGCGATTCCTCGGGCAGATTGGCGACCCAGCGGGCGACATTGGCGGTGGCGGCGAGGGTCTCACTGATGACATGCAGGTCTTCGGCGTCGAGACCGGCGGGTTTGCCGGCGGCATGGACGGACGTGCGGATGTCGTGGACGCCGCCGAGGGGTGGCAGGCCGACGGCGTCGGCCGCGGCGGTCATCTCGCGGACCTGGTCGAACCAGCGGCAGATGGCGCTGCGCTTGGTGACCGGCTCGAGGCGGTGGGCGAGTTCCTTGCCGAGCGAGCAGGCGCACCCGTCGGCGATAACCTTGCGGACGCGGTCGAATTGAAGCTTTTCAAGTGTTTGAGGGTCCATAAACTACTCAGAGGCCGTCGTGGTGCAGCCGTTGCGCCGGAGTCTATCGGACGCCGCCGGGGCGGTTTGTGCCAGTGGCACTTTTTCCGGGAAGGGCGGCGCGCAGCCCGGTATAATACTGCGAAACCAGGGAAACGAAAGGCCCGAGGAGCCCGGAGAGCGGCATGCTAAGCAGAGCGAATCGACGGTGGGGGGTTGCGATTCTGGCAGCGCTGGTGGGGGTCATGTCCGCCGGCGCCACGGTGGTGCAGGCAGATGCCGCGGACGACGACGCCGTTTACAGCGTCCGCGACCTCGAAAAGCTGGAACGGACCTTCATGCGGCTGGCGGCGGACGTCCGCCCGACGGTGGTGGCGATCCAGACGCGGCGGAACCTCGACGACAGCGGCGAGCGCACGATTCCGAACAGCCAGGGGACGGGCTTTGTGATCGGGTCCGAGGGATACGTGGCGACCAATCATCACGTCGTGGAAGGGGCGGACCACATCGACGTGACGCTATGGGACGGGGCACAACACGCCGGCAAGCTGGTGCAATTCGATCCGCGGAGCGACCTGGCGGTGCTCAAGATCGATGCGCACAATCTGCGGGTGGCGGCGCTGGCAGATTTGAGCGAGGTTCGGGTGGGGCAATGGGTGTTCACCGTGGGCAGCCCGTTCGGGCTGGCCAACGGAGACGGCACGCTGAGCGTGTCGTTCGGGGGGGTGACCGCCATTGGTGAATCCCTCACGGATTATATCGAGGGGGCGTCGCGCGACCGCTTCTACGGCTACCTGATCCAGACCGACGCGAGCATCAACCCGGGCAACAGCGGCGGGCCGCTGTTCGACCTCAACGGCCGGGTGGTCGGTGTGAGCACGGCGATGATCTCGCGCAGCGGCGTGGACGAGGGTCTTGGTTTTGCCATTCCGATGACCAAGCGCACGCGGCAGGTGCTCGATCTGCTGAGCGCGGGTGAGATCGTGCGCTACGGTTACCTGGGGGTGCAGGTTACGGACGCGAGCCGGGGGGTGCGGATCGGTCCGGGAGCGCGGGCGGGGCGCGGCGCCTTGATCAACGCGCTGACCGGCGGTCCGGAGAGCAGTCCGGCGGCCCGCGCGGGGCTTCAGCCCAACGACGTGATTACGGCGTTCGACGGGCGCGAGGTCAAGAATCGCGACGACCTCATCCGGCTGGTGGGGGCGACGCCGGTGGGGAGCGACGTGGACGTGGTGTATTACCGTGGGGAGCGGATGGAGACGGCGCGGGTGCAACTGGCGGAGCGGGTGGAGACGGCCGCGGCGCGGGTGCGTTCGGGCGCCCCGGAGGACGACCTGCGGACGATGAGCTGGCGGGGGGCGCTGCTGGTGGAGCCGTCGGAGGCTTTTCTGCTGTCGTACGGGAATTCACGGGAGAAGCCGGGGATCTACGTGGCGGAAGTGCCGGCGCGATCGGCGTTGCAGCGAAGTGGGCTGCGGGCGGACTGCATCATCGTGCGGATCGACGGCAAGCGGGTGCAGACGCTCGAAGACTTCAAGCGCTGCGAAGAGGACGCGAAGGGGCGGATGCGGTTCGAACTGGATGACGGATCGACCGTGTACGTGGCGAAGTAGGCGGCGCGTGGTCGGCCGCTGACCGGCGGGAAAGGCGGCGCCACAGGAACGGGCCGGCGGCATATCTGCACAAGGACAGATTCCCAACGTCCGACCGTTGCCGGGTGCGGTACGGGCCGGGTGCGGGCAATGACGTTACGCGATCAGTGGCGGGCGCGGCGGGCCTGGAGCTGGGTGCGGACGAGCTCGATGAGCGCGCGGCGGTCGATGGGCTTGGTAAGGTAGTCGTCGGTGCCGCACTCTGTGGCGCGTTCGATGTCGGCCGTCTCGTTCAGGGCGGTGACCATGATGACGACGATGTCGCGGGTGCGGGGGTTGGTCTTGATCTGCTTGCAGAACTCGAAGCCGGACATTTTGGGCATCATAATGTCGAGCAGGATGAGGTCAGGCTTGTCGTGGTTGACGATCTCGAGAGCCTCGATGCCGTTGGCGGCGGATGAGGTGCGGACCTCGTCCATGTCCTCGAGGTAGACTTCGAGCAGCTCGAGGTTCTGGGCATTGTCGTCGACGATGAGAACGTGGGCCTGGGGCCCCGCTGATGGTTGACTGCTCATCCGGATCCGCCTTGCTTCGAGTCTGCGTTTGCTTGCCTTTCGGTCGGCCACCCTGCGGGCCGATGGTGCATTGTTAGCGTGATTATCGGCTGCGTCCAGTGTGCGGGGGCGGGTTGTTGATTGCATGGCGGCCTCGATTTTGCTACGAGGCGAGTTTGTGGTGGACGGCGTCGATGAAGGCCTGATTGGAGGCATGCTTACCCATGATCTGGAGCAGGTCCTCCATGGCCCGGACGTCGCCGCGGGGCACCAGGGTGCGGCGAATGTTGTAGGAGACTTTAAGGGCCTCAGGGGTGAGGAGCAGATCCTCCTTACGGGTGCCCGATTGCTCGAGGTCGATCGCCGGCCAGATGCGCTTGTTGGCCAGGTTGCGGTCGAGCATGATCTCCATGTTTCCGGTGCCCTTGAACTCGTTGAAGATGACCTCGTCCATGCGGCTGCCGGTGTCGATGAGGGCGCTGGCGATGATGGTCAGGGAGCCGCCGTGCTCGACGTTGCGGGCGGCGCCGAAAATGGCCTTGGGCTCGGCGAGGGCGCCGGCGCTGAGGCCGCCGGACATGATCCGCCCGTTGCTGCGGACGGCCGCATTGAACGCCCGGCCCAGGCGTGTGAGCGAGTCGAGCAGGATGATGACGTCTTCGCCGGCCTCGACGTGGCGCTTGGCCTTCTCGATCATCAGTCGGGCGATACGTACGTGGCTGGCGACGTCCTGATCGTTGCTGCTGGCGATAACCTCGCCGCGGACATTGCGGCGCATGTCGGTGACTTCCTCGGGCCGCTCGTCGATAAGCAGGACCATCATGTACATGTCGGGATGGTTGGTGGCGATGCCGTGGGCCATCTGCTGGAGGAGGACGGTCTTGCCGGTGCGCGGCGGGGCTGCGATGAGCCCGCGTTGGCCCAGACCGATGGGGGTCATGAGGTCGATGATTCGCATGGTGAGCGGGCCGCCGGGAGTCTCAAAGTGCAGGCGGCGCTGCGGGCTGATGGCGGTGAGATCCTCGAAGGGGGTGATCTCGCCATAGGCGGCGGGTGGTTGGCCGTTGATGGCGTCGAGCTGGCCGAGGCGCTTGCCGGGCGCGGGGGCCTTACCCTTGCCTTTGCGTTTGTATTTTGCCTTGCGGGTCCCGGCGGCCGCGAGGGTTCCGGAGAGGGTTTCGCCGCCGCGCAGGCCGAAGCGGCGGCTCAGCTCGGGGGGCACGATCACGTCGTTGGGTCGGATACGATAGTTTGCGTCCGCGGCACGGAGGAAGCCGCCGCCGTTGCGATCGGTTCGTTCGAACGTCCCGGTCACCGTCTGGTCCATCACCTGTACCGTTTCCAATTGTGCACTCGGCCGGTCCATCCCTGAACCCGCCGACTCCTGTGTTGCTAACGCAGAACAAGTCACGAGCGCCGCCGCTACGGGCGTGGATCGCGGTCTTCGCGTGTGGGTCGCGCACGTAAGGCGAGGGACACGAGAAGCCGCGCTGGCGATCGTGGTTCAAACCGCGTTGTCAATCGGCGCGACCCGGGGTCGAAAGTCGGTTGACACGCGAGAAGAAGCGGGAGGTCGTCAGACCGTCGCCAGAACAGGATGCGCACCAGCCACGGGATCGACGTTGCGCAGGGTAAGCGAAGATTGTGGGCGTTGCAAGGGCCGTACCGCGATTCTCGGGGCCGAGGCAGGGCAATCGCATCTTATC
>NPIF01000747.1_pt1 | contig 70714 bp, 56 predicted proteins | sample 8637461 | NCBI WGS metagenome assembly NPIF01 (sample SAMN07420641, study PRJNA396082) | bioreactor metagenome | isolation source: sample BR12 brine-fed electro-methanogenic bioreactor BR | place: Japan: Kochi | collected 2016-12-09 | reverse complement strand
CATCTCGCTTGACAGGTTCCGATACTCTCCTTTTCCTTCGTGTATCTGCTGCTTTTCATGGTGAACGGCATGATTAACATCCCCGAGAGCACTCTCCTCAACTCGTTGATTCCCGACGAAAGGAGGTCTTCTCTTCTATCCCTCTCATCGTTAACGATGCAGGTGGGAGGCATTACGGGATCCTTGCTGTTCAGTCTCCTGGTGGGGAGTATAACAATTTCCGGAATATGGATGCTTTCGGGGGCGGTATTTTGCCTTTCCGGTTACCTTTTCCTGCAAATCCGGAAAGGAAAGGGCGAAGGCCCTGAAGCTTCCCCGAAGAACTATGCGTGAACAGCTTTCGAAAGCATTCGGCAAAAAAAATCCCGGTTCAGAACTCTTTCCCGGCATCCATGCAACCTTTCGCACGAAGCTGGCAGATCTTGGCATAGGCGTGGCGGGATTGTATAGTATCTATGGAAGCTCATACATGAACCAGGAAACTGAAGCGGCGAACCCTTTTTCCGCATCTCCGGAATATCTGGGAAAACTCTTCCGGCCTGAAGGCTGACGGGGAGGATCCCAAAATCGATTCCGTGAAAGCGGCAAAACCGGGGTTGGAGACTCTCAAGTCCGGTTGAGATGTCATCAGGAACGGCAAGCCTCATATGCATATCGGGGTAGCTCCTCCTCTTTCCGGGATCAGGGAAGCAGTGCCTCTGGCTCCGGCGCTGGAGAGGGCCGCCAACCGATGTTTAGCGAGAGATTCCTTGGCCCGATCTCCTGCAAAAATTGACGAGATGAAACGAAAACCTCCGCTTTCGGGGTAAAATGTGGTGTAGCGAAGCCACAGGATCTCCCTGTGGAATTATGAAGCTTAAAATTAATTAGTCTTGCGAGATTGGAACGAATCGCTTTCGTAAATTGTTGTTCCAGAAATTTTTCGCCCCCCAGGGGCATATTTTTGAGAAAAGAGTTGGAGGAATACCTTGATGAACGTTCTTTTGGAAGGATACCGCAGCTTTTGCGAAACCGCAGACCGGGAGCTCTATGCGGCTCTCGCCTCAGGGCAGCAGCCCCATACCCTGGTGATCGGCTGTTCCGACAGCCGCATCGTTCCCGAGGAGATTTTCGGAGCCAAGCCGGGAGAGCTCTTCGTGCTGCGGAACGTGGGCAACCGCTGTCCCCAGGAAGATTTCGGGGCGGCTTGCGCCGTAACCTATGCGGTGGCCCATCTTCACGTGCGTAATGCGGTGGTGCTCGCCCATGCGGATTGCGGAGCCGTAAAGGCCGCCAGCCATCCCGAACATCTCCACGAAGAGGCTCTCAAGGGGTGGCTCGGCGAGGAATCCTGCCAGGGCGCCTGCCTGGAAGAATCCGTGAAAAATTGGGGAATCCGGCAGCTTCACCGGCTCAACTCCATGGAGGTGGTGCGGGATGCCCTTGCCCGGGAAGAACTTGTCACGGGGCTTTTCTACTTCGACATCGCCACTCTCAGGCTGGATTATTTCGATGGAACCCATTGGAAGACGGGAATAGAAGATTTGTAGGAAGATTCTCTGAACAGACGCAGGCTTTGCGCCATTGCAGAAGCCCCGGAATTCCTTTGTGGAGAAAGGAATTCCGGGGCTTCTGCAATGGCGTCTTTGTTACGTAGAGTTTCCGTTTTCACAAATTCCTCTGTCGATGTAATGCAAAGGTTATCAGGTTGTGAAAATTAATGACTTGCAATCGTTTCGATTTGAAGAGATCACCCAAGAATTTCGTGTATCGTCTCCACATAAATGCGTGCCGCTCCAAGAACTTCGGAAAATTTTCCGAATTCGTCGGCTTCGTGCATACCCTTTCCAGAAGGGCCAAAGGTTACGGTGGGGATATTGCCGAGAACCATGAGATAGTTGCTGTCGCACACGGAAGGATCATAGACCAGGGAAAGGGTTTTCCCGGTTTCGTTCCGATAGTGTTTTTGCAGCACCTTTATCATGGGATGTTCTTTATCCATGCGGCATCCTTCCATAAAGGGCGTTTCGCGACGAAGAAGTTCCACCTGTACGCTATCCTTCAATCCCAGGCTTTGTGCACATTCGAGAATTTGGTTGTGGCAGCTTTCCTTTGTCTCTCCCGGCACGACATACCGATCCACAAGAATCTCACATCTGTCGGGAACACAGAGGGTTTCCCGAACGCCTCCCTGAATCCATCGGACAATCCAGGTTCCCTTGCCCATTTCCGGATCCTCCAGACTGTCCAGAGACTCCAGGGCTTGGGCCATTTGAGAAGCTGCGATGATGGCGTTTTTCCCGAGAGCGGGATATTTGCTTGCATGGGCGGAAATTCCGGAAAGAGAAACTTTATAGCAATAACGGCCTCGAAAACCAAGGGCGGCGTTGGAAAAGCGACATTCCGCCATGATTGCCATATCTGCATGAACACGATCTTGAAGCAACTGATAGGTTCCTCGGGAAAGCCCTTCCTCATCCGATACGAAGGACGTTACGAGTTCTCCCTGGAGAGGTGCTTTCTCCTCCTGAAGCACCTGGAGAACTTCAAGAATGGCTGCTATTCCTCCCTTCATGTCGCAGGCTCCCAGGGCATATACCAGATCGCCTTCTTCCTTGGGAGCGAAGGGATCCGTTGTCCAGCCTTCGAGAACCTCTACGGTGTCCATGTGTCCTGTCAGAAGAAGTGAGGGTTTTTGCGGAGAGGAATGCGTTTCTTTCGGAGAAATTCTTGTTACCAGGGACGGCCAGCGTTTTTCCCCATCCGGAGAAACATACCAGTGATACGCCACGGATAACCCCATGGCTTTCATCTCTTTTTCGAGATAGGAGGCAATTTCTGCTTCCGTGCCCGGAGTGCTCCGAATCCGAAGGAGGTCGAGATAGCGTTTGCGGAGCCTTGAGGGGTTTATTTTTTCCCGAAGAGATTCCCTTTTCGGGGAGCTGTTCAGCATTGCTCCGCTCCCTTTTTCGTAATCACCGTACTGGACGAGGCAATTTTAAAGTTTAAAAGGATGTAGAGAAGGGCGAAAATCATCCCCAGATAGGTGAGAGGTGCGTATAGGGCGAATTCCAGCGTGGGAACTTCCAGAGTGCCTGCGATGAAGGCGCCCGTAACACTCCAGGGAACGATAGGAGCGAGGGCGGTGCCGGTATCTTCCAGAGTTCTGGATAGATTTGCCCTATGCAGGTTGTACCCGTCATACATGGGACGAACCATGGGGCCAAAGGCGGAAAATGTTACATAGTAGCTTCCGGTGATCATAAAGAGGAAGGAGTGGATAAGGAACGATGCAGTTTGAAAGGCTTTGGAACTCTTGGCGACGGATCGTACTTTTTCCACCAGATAATCCAGGATTCCCACGGTTTTTAAGGGAGCACCGAAAACGGCGGCTCCGAAAAGAAGGGCCACGGTGCTCAGCATTCCTTTGAGTCCGCCGCGAAGTATCATTTTATCTACGATAGCCACCTCGGTGGTTTTGGTATATCCGCCCCAGAGAGTTGAGGCGACGCTGTTGAGTGTGGCATCTTGGAAAATAATGGCCAAAACGACCGCAAGAATGATCCCCACGGCGAAAACGGGAAGAGCGGGCTTCTTCATCCAGATGAGGATTAGAACCGTTACCGGAGGAAGAAGAAGAAGGGGATTCATGGTAAAGGTGTTTTTGAGAGTTTGGAGAAGCAGTTCATAATTTTCTCCCTCGATAACGCCGGAAGCATATTGAGAACCCAAGTAGGCATACATGGCGAGAGCAATCAGGAAGGGCGGTATGGTAGTCCACAGCATGTATTTGATGTGGTCGAAAATGTAAACTTCGGATACCGCAGCGGCCAGAACGGTGGTATCCGAAAGAGGAGAAAGCTTATCTCCGAAAATTGCTCCCGTAACGACGGCTCCTGCGGTGTACCCCACAGGAATGCCAAGCCCTACGGAAACGCCCATAAGGGCGATACCCACTGTGCCGATGGTGCCCCAGGATGTTCCCATGGTGACGGACATGATGGTGCAGATCAGCAACGTGGCTACCAGGAAATAGGCAGGGGAGACGAAGGAGAGTCCGTAATAGATCATCAGGGGAACCGTACCTGAAATGATCCAGGCTCCCACGAGCATACCCACCGAAAGAAGAATCAAAATTGCCGGAACAAAAGCAGTGATGTTCTCCACGATATCCTGCTGTATCTCCTCCCAGGGAACTCCCCATAAAATCCCCAGGGCGATGGTTACCGTTCCTGCAGCAAGGAGAACAATAGTGGAAGGGGCATGAACGTACAGAATTCCAAAGAAGAAGGTGCTTACCGATGCAATTAGAAGAAAAAGCATTTTTTGCTGACTCAGCCTGAACTCTTTCATGAAAAATCCCTCCTTAACATGCTGAAGATATTAAAAATCCTTTGCCGCAACCCACACACCAGAAAATACAATTCTTTTCGCAGCGTACCATGGTCCCCCCTTTGAGTGTGATCCTTCTTTTTTAAAAAAAAGCTATTCCGATAGCTCCTCCTACCAGAATGGCAAGCGCCGGGTGAAGGTTTGTAAAAAGCAGCGCTGCAAAAGTAAAAATTGCAAGCAGAGCTGTGCCCGCTGAAATTACTGACTTGGGAAACATCTCCCAAACCACGAGAGCGAGAAGGGCGAGAATAACGGGTCGTATTCCCCTGAGCATTCCTTGTACTCTTGGGTTGTCGCCGAAATGTGTAAATGCCAAAAAAAGCAGCATCATCATGAAGATGCTCGGAAGAATAACCGCAAGAACCGCTGCAATTGCTCCGGGAATGCCGAGAACCCGATACCCTACGGCAGCAGACATTTTGGTCACGATAGGGCCTGGAAGAGAATATCCCATGGCCAAGGCGTCAATGAAATCTGTAAGGGACATCCATTTCCACGTATCCACTACTTCGGCTTGCATGAGAGGGATCATGGAAGGGCCTCCTCCATAGGCGAGGCATCCGATTTTGGTGAAGGAAACGAACAGTTTGATAAGCAATGGCATGGCGCAGCTCCTCCTTGTTGGCGGTGTGGATGTATATTCGTGTTAATAGCCGTATGCTTCAATTGAACCCCGCGCTTTTCAAACAAGTGTATGTATTTTTTGCGCGATATCAATCTTTAGTATGTAAAATATGCATTTTCACAATACAAAAATTCGTTGGAGGAAGTATACCACAAAGATGGATGGCATGTACAGAGCCTCTATCATGGTGGAGGCCCTTGAGAGTGATGCCTTCCTTCTGGCCATGGCAATGTGCGAAATCTGGGAATGCGGTATGCAAAGAGGAACTTTCCGGACAGGAGGTTTTTCGGTATCCAATCTTGGAGGATGAAACCTTTATAGGAGGCTGGATGCAGATGAGGGAACGGGAATGAAGGAAAAGCTTTCAGGGTCCATTTTCATTGGCAAGCGACCTTGAGAAGCCGTAAACCGTTCCCGTCCGGGAGATAAGAAAGAAGACGCGGTGTTCGGAAAACACGGAGCCGGATACCTTGTTTCCCTGGTGGATCGGGGAACAAGGTATCCGGCTCTGGTATGGTCCGGATTAGCCGGAAGGATATGGACGCAGCTTGCCTGTTTTCGTAACCGTAGATCCCGAAAGTATCTTGGCTGGAAAACTACTCCGGAAGCTTTTTCTCAAAAGGTTTTCTCGGAATAGCCAAGAACGCGGCACTTGATTTGGCAAACTAGGAAGCGTAGCCTCTCAATCCGTTATTTGCAGGGGCTGGATGGTTACGTTTTTTCTTTTTGCTATTGTTCTCCCCAGCGCTGGAACCAAATGCCCTGGCTTCCCTTGGCCCGGAAGTAGGCGGATCTGCCGAAGGACTGGAAGAGCCATCCCGCATTGATGCGTGCCACCACGTCGATCTCGGGATCCGGATTCTCCACCGTGGCGGGGTTGGTGACGTTGGAAACCTGGGCGCTCACGTTGAGGTACATTCCCCATAGGGCGTAGGCGCTTTCCACGTCGAACTGCACGTTCTGCAGGTACTGCCCGCCGAATTCGGGAGTGGTGGCTGCGTAGGAGGCGGAGCCCCGGAACTTGGTTTCGATGAGCACCCACGATTTGATCCACGCATCGTTGACCTTGAAGTGAAGAATCGATGTCTCGTTGCGTTTCGCGTTGCCGTAGTCGAGAGCGGTGGTTCCTTTTCGCAGAACCGATGTAAAGGCTCCGTCGGTCTGTACCTGAGGTTTGCCATCCTTGATGACATCCCAGCCGAACTTGAGAACGTCCAGCCCCAGTTTGCCCAGTTTCACGGGATCGATTTTGGGAGTATCTCCACAAACTTGGAGCGAGGAGGCATTTTTCAGATACTCCAGGAATCCGGAGAAGGAGTTTTCCAGGGAAGCTTCCTGATCCACACACCAGGCTACGTAGGCAGTGTAGAGGTTCTTCATCCCTAGGCCGAGATTCGTCAGCTTCGCGCAGAAAGCTTCGTGGGTGCCGAAGATTTGCTGGATATCGCTAAAGTAGCTGCGGAGTTCGAACCCTCCGAGATCGCAGAAAACTTCAATCTCGTTGAAAATATTCTCTCCGTCCAGGGAGTCCAGCCGAGTGGAATAAACGTCGATAATTTCGAGAAATTCCACCATGGAGTAATTCAGAGCTTCCAGAAAGCGGAAAAACTGATCCATGGGCATATTGTGCTCTTCCAGGAAATCCAGAAATTCCTCGGCGTTTACGCCCTTATCCTCGACTCCCTCGTAGGATGCGTCCCAACTGTTCGTGAGGAAGGTTTTCACCTCTTCCGGAGTTGGTCCGGAGAGATTCTCCATGGTTTTCAGGGTTCCCGAAGCCTGGTCCAGATATTCCTCCTCCGTGATGAAAAGAGCCACCGCAGGGGATAGGGTGGAGTCCGTCTCGATATTGCGGGCCTCGTATGCAACCCGCATGAGCACCGTGTCCTCTCCGTTTTCCTGAAGGATCAGGGTTCCCTCGTACTGCGCTCCGGGCTGAATGTCGTCGGGGCTGGCGGGAAGGGAGCCCGAACCGCTGCCGCCTCCGCAGCCTCCGCCTCCCATCATGGCCGCCATCAGTAACAACATGGTACAAACCGAAGCAAAACCGTATTTTGATTTCAAAATAAAACCCCCTTCTTTTCCACATAAGGTATGTCGCATGCCCTTTTCCGCCTCAAACACACCGCTCGTTTTGCCCGCTGCAATGTCCCCTTTTTCGGGGTGTTTCAAGAATACACTATGACACTGTGGGAGAGTCAATCCCTCGGGGAATGTTTTTCGGTGGAAGGGGATTTTGCATAAAGAATTAAGCCGCTGCGGCTGCTGCGGCTGCTCCGACTCCGATAATGCCGACGCCCACCATGGCACCTCCCACGAGGCTCGCCACGATTACCGGAAGAACGCTGGCTTCGTTGGAGGAAGAAGTTCCTCCTATCACGGCCTCCAGGTCTTCATCGGCGATTTCCGGGTTCTTTTCGAAGATCACCTTCTGCATTTCCTCCAGGGAAAAGTGATATTCCAGCTCTTCCTTTACGTATTCCTCGATACGTTTCTGGGTGCCAAGATCCTTCAGCTTTTCCTGAAGCTCTTCGTTCGCCTCCACCTGTTCGTAAAAAGCTACCGCGGATTCTCTCGACATGTAAAAAGCCTCCTTTGTGTAAGAGTATAAGAGATATGGTTGTTGGTTGTTCACAGTTTTCGTGACGTAGGCTAGGCCGCAGCGGCTGCTGCGGCTATCCCAGCTACGCTTGAGACGAGGGTTCCTCCAGCAACGACTGTGCTGACAATGCCTGCAGCTAGTTCGAGGGAAGAGATTCCTCCTCCCACCACGGCTTCCATCTCCTCATCGGTGATCTCCGGATTCTTTTCGAAAATGACCTTCTGCATCTCCTCGAAAGAAAAGTCGTATTGCAGCTCTTTCTTTATATACTCCTCGATTCGTTCCTTTGCGTTAAGCTCTTTTAACGTTTCCTGAAGCTTTTCATCCTTTTCCAGCCGTTCGTAGAAGGCCACTGCGGATTCCCTGGACATACGAAAGACCCCTTTCCGAAATAGTTTTTCCGTCATGGAAGCTCAGGCGTTTGGAGAGTATATTTTTTGTCGATCTCAAGCAAAGTATAAACCCTCACATAGCGTTAAAGTCAAATCGTTTTTCTGTAATTTTTTAGCCGGATACGGTGTGCATGAGAGCCCCGATAGCTCTTTATTTGAAACGATCAGAAGCGAAGGAAATCCCTCCGGCACATTGGCAATAGCGACGGGGGATTTCCGGAGGAGAGGGATCCTCGTAATCGGGGCCCGAAAAAAGATTGTTCCTGTCCATGTATTTTTCATAGGTCACTCCCCACTTGCGCATTTCCAGCAAGATGGGAATCAGGCTGCAGCCTATGGGAGTGAGAGTGTATTCCACCCGGGGAGGAACCTCCCGGTAAACTTTTCGAAAAACAAGCTCGTCCCGTTCCAATTCCCTAAGCTGTTTTGTGAGCATCCTTTCGGTGATGTCCGCGATGCTTCGCCGCAATTCCCCGAACCGAAGAACTTCCTCCCGAGCAAGATGATAGAGAATAATGGGTTTCCATTTACCCCCCATAATTTTAAGGGTAAGCTCGAAAAAACATCGATATTTTTTGTCTCCCAGGGTTTTTTCCTTACACCATGTCTGCATGGGTATTCCTCCGATACTATACTTTTTGTCGGTATCCTACATAAAAGACAGTACTTTTCATAAAAACATGTTTAAAGTATAGTGGCCCCGGCAAAAAAATCAAACTTCACGGAGGTGTATCTGCATGTACGCTTTGGCGTTATCGGGAAGTCCCCGTAAGGGAGGCAATACGGAAATTCTGCTTAACCGCGTTTTGGAGCCCTTGAAGGAAGGGGGCTGGGAAACGGAGCTTGTGCAGATAGGAGGGCAGGAACTGCGAGGGTGCCTGGCCTGTGGAAAATGTTTCGAAAACCGGAACCGCCGTTGCGTGATCGAAAAGGATATCTTTAACCAGGCAGCGGAAAAGATGTTCCGGGCGGATGCCCTTATTCTGGGATCTCCCACCTATTTCACCGACGTTACCGCGGAAATGAAGGCCCTTATCGATAGAATCGGTTTTGTCTCCATGGCCAACGGAGGGCTTCTTACGGGAAAGATCGGGGCTGCCGTGGTGGCGGTGCGTCGGGCCGGATCCACGCATGTTTTCGATACTCTGAACCATCTCTTTCTGATTTCCCGGATGATCGTACCCGGCTCCAGCTACTGGAATATGGGTATGGGCCTTGCTCCGGGAGATGTGGAAAAGGATGCGGAAGGTCTGGAGACCATGGATAATTTGGGAAAAACAATCCGTTGGCTCGGAGAAGCCTTGGCTTCTCACAAGGATTCTTTTCCCCGATAAAATAAGGAGGTCTGCATGAAACTTTCGGTTTTTCAGGTGGATTCCTTCACCACCGAGCTTTTTTCGGGAAATCCCGCCGGGGTGGTTCTCGACGCCCATGGATTGAGCGAAAAACAGATGCTCCAGATCGCCCGGGAACTGCATAACTCCGAAACCGCTTTCCTCTTTGAGGGAGAGAAGGGCAGCTATGACCTGGAGGTTCGGTTTTTCACCCCTCTGAAAGAGGTACCCCTCTGCGGGCATGCCACGGTGGCGGCGCACTATGTTTACGCGAAAGAGCACGGCCTGGAGCGAGCCCGGCTTTTGCAGAAGACCAGGGCGGGAATTCTTCCGGTGGAAGTGGAGCCCGAAGAGGGAGATCTTCGGGTCACCATGACCCAGGGCTCCGTGGAGTACGGGGAGATCCTGCAGGGTTCCCTGAAGGAGCGGCTTCTTGAGGGATTGGGAATGGAGGAGGAGGATCTCGATTCTTCCCTGCCGATCCAGATCGTTTCCACGGGCCATTCGAAGGTGCTGATTCCCCTCAAAAAGAAAAAGATCCTGGACGGTCTCGCGGTACGGGAGGATGTGCTCATACGGCTGAGCGAGGATCTGGAATGCAACGGCTACTACACCTTTACCTTCGATTCGGGAGAGGAGGGGGTTTTGGTGAGCGGAAGGATGTTCGCCCCCGCCCTGGGTATACGGGAGGATCCCGTAACGGGAAATGCCAACGGGCCTCTCGGAGCCTATCTTACCCGATACGGCAGGTTGGAGAGAAAAAGCGAGGGCTCCCTTTTCACCATCAAGCAGGGAGAAGCTCTGGGGAGGAAAGGGTATATGCGGGTGCAGGTTTACAGCCCCGAAGGGGCTCCTCAGGTGGTGAAGATAAGCGGAAGGGCCCGGCTCGTCTTTCGGACGGAAATTTTTCTGTAAAAGTCCATGACATTTTTCTGCCGGCATGATGGGTGCCATATCTCGAAGAAGGGGGAAAATTTTCTTCCGTATAGAATGTATTTGCGGAACTCGAGGAAATTTGCAATCTCCTAGGGAATTTCGGAAACGACAGAAGGAGTTTTTGCCTATTTGGGAAAATATGCCCTTCGGCGGTTTTATGCGGAGCGGAAAAAGCGAAGAGATCTGTTTCGGCCAGAGATCCCTTCGCTTTCAGTATGCTCCGTTACAGCCCTTTACGTCTCAGCGGGAGGTGCCGTGCTTTGACGGCAACCACGTCATATCAGTTATCCGTATAAACACCCTCTCGGAGAAAGGCGTTGAGCATCTCTTTATCCATATGCGCGATCCCCAGATCTTCCAAGGTAATTCCGGTTTTCCAGAAATCCCTTTCCGTCATGACGGAAGCGAGGGTAATCATGGAGGAAATAACCGGAACCTCCACGCCGAATTTCCGGGCAAGTTCCCAGAAAATGTGGCATCCCACGGGAATATCCTCGGTAATGTATCGATTCTGGATGGTGAAAGGCCCCGTTCCCAGAGCGAGGGGATACTGTTCATCGAAGGGAACCACGAAATTTTCTCCCATGTGTTCCGCTCCGAGGATGTTCGATCTCGAGAAGAAGCTCTCTTCCTTGAACTCCTGGATTCCCACTCCCATGGCTTTGGCAATGGCGCATTCCTCCCTGTACAGGGCCAGCTGGACCTTCGAGATGGAGGGGCAGTAGGCATGGGAGTATATGGAAAAATCGTATTTGTTTTCGCCGTAGACAACTCCCCAGTTTTCCATGGCTCCCACGCCGAGAATGGTGCCGGGGCAGTGCAGTATGGGGTTGACGTTGCTGAACCCGATGTCCGCCACCGTATCTCCTTGGATAGGATGTACCACCGAATCGAGGGAAGGCACGTATCGTTTCGATTCGAAAAAGGCCTCCTGGTCGGTCATGGGAAGTGCGGCTCCCCGAAGGCTTATGGCCCAATAGTTGATGCTTACCTCGGGCATCTGCTGCCCCCCGGCGCTCTTGATACGGATTCCGTAAGGCTGGCTGCTCCATTCTCCTATGATGACTCTTTTGGTACAGCCCGCCTCCCGCATCATTTTCCGAAGAATCAGGGAGCCGAAGTTCGCCGTGGTGAAGTGGATGGCCATGCCGTCCTCGAGATGCGGAATGAGCTTTTCGAGAAAGGCCTTGTATCCTATGGCGGGGAAGCTGATGATGATGATTCCCGCTCCCTGCACCGCTTTTTGAATATCGTCGGTAACCATATCCAGCTTCGCCAGCCCCTCCCGTTTGAAGCCGTAGAGGCTTTCCTGCCTGCCGCTGAGACGAATCTCCCGATGTTCTCCGATGCATCCGAGCTGTTGAAAAAACTCGGGTAATTCGTACAGGCGCACTTCACGTCCCTTGAGAGCGGCGCAGGCGGCATGCCCCCGGGCGGTGGCTCCTCCTCCGAGAACGGCCATGGGTTTGTGCTGCAGATACTCCATATTTGTCATGTCGAGACCTCCTCAAATCTGGTACCGGGTACAAGGTACGGTAGCTTAGGCTTGTGGGGGCGTTCTGTGCCCACACCGACCCTCCGGGATGCAAGCTACGGTGGGGGGGGCATAAATGGGTTTACCCCGAACGTATCAGCTCCAGCTTCTGTTTACGTAACGCCACACTCCAAGGAACACCGCCCTCAATGCGGCACTCCGGGAAAAGGAATAGAGCTCATGGGGAGCCACATCTTCGGGAATTTCGAAAGCTTTGCCCTGCCGCCCCGGAAATGCAGGATGGGTGCCGGGAGGATCTCCTCCCGGCACCGAGAACATGTTATTGCAGGGATTCTTTTATCTTTTCGAGGGTTTCCTTGCCGTAGATTTCTTCAAGTTTCGGCCAGGTGATGTTCCGAATGTGCTCCGCAAGCTCCGCCATCTCCTTTTCGGGAATCGAGATGATTTCCACGCCGGCTTCGGCGAGCTTTTTCTGGTATTCCATATCTTCGGCGTTGCTTTCCAGGAAGCTCTTGTCTGCCTGTTCATTTACGGCATTTATGAGAACTTGCTGATCCTCGGGGGAGATACGCTCCCACACCTTGGTGCTCACGATATAGGCGGTCTGGTCGAAAAGGCAGTTGTAGGGAATGTAGTATTTGATGACATCCCGGAAGCTCAGGTAGTTGATCTGGGAAGATCCGCCGATCCATCCGTCGCAGACCCCCGTCTGGATGCTGGTGTAGGTGTCCGCATAGGGAATGGTGGTTGTCCGGAACCCGAGATCTTCGGCGGTTTCCTTATAGACCGCCAGGGGAGCCACGCGGATCATGGCATTTTTCGCCGCTCCTGCCTGAAGGGGATTATCGGGTTTTTTCGCAAGCCCTACGCCGACAAAACCGTCCCCATAGAGCCGAAGGAGATGCACCCCGAGTTTTTCCAGGGAACTTTCAATGATGGAATAGACCACGGAGCCCGGAGAAAGCTGTTTTTGCATGCCTTCGCTCGTTTCCGCAAGGAACGGAAGCGAGCCGACTTCCAGCATGGGATCGAACTGGCTGGGAAGAAAGATGAGTCCCATTTCGATGGTGCCCCGTCGAATTTCCTCGAAAACCTGGGTGTAATCCCCCAACTGGTTGGCAGGAAAAACATCGAGAACCACCCTGCCCTCGGTCCCCTTTTCCACCGCATCCTTGATGGCCATAAGGGATTTGCTCCCCCGGTATTCCGGTGAGGAGATACCCGCCACCTTCAGTACCATTTTTTCCCGGGCCAGACTCTCCGTTGTTCCAAGGGAGAAGAAAAGCAGTCCGAGAACGAGGGTTCCGATTATTCCCAATACCAAGTTTCTCTTCATTGCAACAACACTCCTTTAATAATAGTTTTGTATACCTCAGCACGGTGCTCGTTTTCCGTCCTCCTTTCCGTGGAGCTTGAGCTTGTTCCGAATTCTCAAGGTATGACCTTATGTTGCATACCTTGACACGAATCGTTGTATGCGCCGCATACCTTCCTCGATGTAGTCGTACGATCGGCAGTAAGCGAGGCGAATGAAGCCGGCAACGCCGAAGGCCTCTCCGGGAACTGTGGCAACCCCCTCTTCCTCCAGAAGGGCCGTGCAGAATTCCAGGGCAGATATGCGCAGCTTGCGGATGCTGGGAAAAACAAAAAAAGCTCCCTGAGGTTCTACCGCTTCCATGCCCTCCATGTTCCGGAGGTACTCGCAGACCATGTTCCGCCTTTTTGCGTACTCCCCGATCATGAGGGCCACATGCTGATCGGCTTCCTGAAATGCCCGGGTTACCCCCGCTTGAGCGAAGGAATTGCAGCAGGTGGTGCAATTTTGATGGCACTTGGTCGCATAGGGTTTCATTCGTTCGGGAAGGATCGCCCAGCCCACCCGCCACCCCGTCATGGACCAGGTTTTTGAGGCGGTTCCTATGGTGATGGTCCGTTCCGCCATGCCCGGAAGGCTTCCCATGCTTACGTGTTCGCCCTGGTAGAGAAATTTTTCGTAGCATTCGTCGGAAACAATCCAGAGATCTCTTTTCTGGGCAAGGTCTGCGATGGCTTCCAGATCTCTTCTGGTGAGGACGGCACCGCTGGGATTATTCGGGGTGTTCAGCAGAATCATGCGGCTTTTGGGAGAGAGGGCTTTTTCCAGATCTTCCACCTGGAGTCTGAAATGATGTTCCATGTGACAGGGCACATTCACCACTTGGGCATTGGCGAGAGCAAGCTGGTCCGCATAGGCGGGAAAAAAGGGGGAAGGAATGAGAACCTCGTCTCCGGGTTCGAGAATCGTCAGAAAGGTCATCAAAAGAGCTTCCACGGCTCCGGTGGTAACGATGACGTGAAGATCCGGATCCACCTGCATGTGGTTGCATCGGCCATATTTTTCCGCAATGGCCTCCCGGAGGGGAAGGGTGCCGGAGATGTCCGTGTAATGAACGTCTCCCCTTTGAAGAGCTTCCGTGGCCCCTCTTTTGGCACATTCCGGAGAATCGAAATCCGGGCGGCCTATTTCCATGTGAATCACGCTTCGGCCTTGCCGTTCCAGCTCGTTCGATCTTGAAAGGATTTCCCGTATTCCTCCCTTGAGGGGAATAGCGGCCATACGGGAATTGGGAAAAGAAATTCTGGACATGGTTACATACCCCCTCCGCATCATGGCGTGCGGTAACCATTTTTTTCTTCGGGCCAAGAGAGTGTGTATTCAAGGCGGAAAAGATGGCGGGGGTAAAGAGAAGGCCCTTTTTATGCGAGAGACGAGGGGCGAATATTTCTCTCATCTCTGTGCGGGCATATTCATTGTCGTTGCGGAATGTTTCTTTCCGGGAGCTAACGCCTGAATTGAAAGCTGTAGGAAAGCTCTTCCGCTCCGTTTTTCAAGATCTGGATCCAGTGGGCCATGCGTTCCTCGGGCAAACGTTCTTTGGGGGCCGCAAGGGCAAGGCTCGAAAAAACCAGGCCGTCCTTATCGAATACCGGAACCGCAAGAGAGATAAGGCCAAGGGTAAAAATTTCGTTCTCCACGGCATATCCCTGTTTTCTGATTTTTGCGTACTCCTCCAGAAGCTCTTCTTTATCGGTGATGGTGAGGGGAGTGCGCTTCTCAAGTTTCAGTGAATCGAGGATCTTACCCATATGTTCACGGCTCTGGTAGGCGCAGAGAAGCATGGCGGAACCACCGGCGTTCAGGGGAATGCTTTTGCCTATAAAGTCGTCCGAATCGTAGATGCCTCCGGGAAGAGTTCTCTTATAGGCCGGAAAGGCCCGGTCTCCTTCCCAGACGGTGATATAGGTGGTTTCTCGGAGCGTATCCGTAATATGAGCCAATACGGGCCGTGAAATTTCATCGATCCCCTTGAACCTGTTGTATACGCTGCCGAGACGAATCATGATGGGGCTCAGGTGGTATTTTTTGGAGGAAAGATCCTGAATGATGAAGTTGTGGTTCCTCATGATCTGAAGAAGCTTGAAGGTGCCGCTCTTTCCCATTTCGACATGGGATGCGAGATCCCCAAGGGTCAGCTCGTAAGGGGGCTCCCCGAGGCGTTTTATTATCAGGAGAGATTTATCCAGACTGCTCATGCTCCACCTCCATTTCCTATTAGGAAATAACTTTTCCAAAATAGGGAATAGTTTTACTGTATCAATAAAAACGAATTTGTCAAGAAGGTTTCGACAAATTGCGATAAGGCCATGGCTTTTTCGTTCTATGGGAACGGAGAAATCGTTGTAAAAATCCATACGGAAGGGGGGCATGATCGGGGGTGGATGCAGAAAGGGGATTCCGGAAACGTCTTCGGACGAAGAAATTTCCGGAATCCCCCGGTTGTTCGGTTTATGCGTTTATCATCTGTTCGGGGAGGCTATGCGGAGTACCGAACCGCTCCGTTTACCAGAACCGCCCGGGTTTGCACCCCCGGAAGTTCGTCGGGCTTGAGGCTTGAGAGATCCTTATCCAGCACGGTGATATCCGCCCGGCAGCCCTGCCGGAGAGAGCCCTTTTTATCGTCCCTTCCCGTGAGACGGGCGGGGTTGCGGGTGTACATGGTCAGGGCCTCCTCCAGGGAGATTTTTTCCGCAGGATTCCAGCCTTCCCGGGGATAGCTCTCGGGATTCTGCCGCACCAGGGCTCCTCGGATGCCGAGAAGGGGATTGATGGGTTCCACCGGGCAGTCGCTGGAGCCCACCAGAAGAACCCCCGCATCCATCATGCTCCGGAAGGGGAAGCACCAATCTTTCCGCTTCTCTCCCAGCCGTGCCGGGGCCATGTGTACGTCGCTTACGAGCTGGTGGGGCTGTACGTCCCCGGCGATTTCCAGCTCTCCGAGCTGCTGCACCTGGTCCGGCCGGCAGACCTGGAGGTGACTCGCCTTTACCGGATAGGGCCAGGTAAAACCTTCTTTCTTCGTCTTTCGGACGCAGCGGATAAGCTGGTCTATGGCGGCGTCTCCGATGGCGTGGATCTGGGGCTGAATGTAGCGTTCCCCCATCTCCCGAAGAAGTTCCGTGAGCTGGGTGTCCGAATAGAGCAGGGTGCCCGTTCCGGGGCGATCCGCATAGGGTTCGGTAAGGGCGGCTGTGCCCCCTCCCAGGGAGCCGTCAAGATAGAGTTTGCACCCTCCGTAACGTACCCAGAAGTTGCCGAAGCCGCTGGTGACGGGGATGTTGGGCATGTCGTCGTAGTAGCCTACGATGCGGAGGGGGAGGTTTCCCCGGCGGTGGAGAATTTCGTAGTATCCCAGCTCATCTCCCAGGCCGATGCTTCTTCCTCCGATGACGTGCACCTCTCCTATGCCCACCTCCAGGAACTCCCGGAAGAGCTGCTGAAAGGCCTGATCCATCCGGGGATCCTTCCGGAGGGCCCGGGCCAGGGCATCCGTTACGGGGCGGGCTTCGTTTTCCTGCAAAATTCCCCGGGAGCGGGCCTCTTGTGAAAGAGCTCCCTTTTCATCGAGAGCTTCTCCCAGGGCGAGGCCCCGGGAGTTGGCCACGTGAATGTGCGTGCATATCCGCACCAGCAGCACCGGGTTTGGGATGTCCAGGGCGTCCAGATCCTTGCGCTCCGGAAGCACCGGGTTTTTCCAGTTCTGTTCGTTGAGAAGAATGCCGTAAATCCACTGGTCCGGTTCACGCTTTCGGGCCTCTTCCCGGATCATCTCCAGTACTTCCTCCCGGGAGGTGGTGCCGGAGCAGTTCAGGCCGAAACGGTGCCGGGCCGCCGAAGCCAGGTGCACGTGGCTATCCGTAAAGGCGGGAAGAATGGTGCCCCCCCGGGCATTCAAGGGAATAGCGGCGGCGAACTCCGGAAGATTCCGTAGTTCCTCCTCCCGGCCTATCCGGAAAATGGTGTTTTTTTCGATCAGCAACGCTTCTCCGGGGGGAAGAAATGTTTCCCCGTCGAAAATGCGCCCGTTGTGCAGATAGAGCATGGTCACAGAAAGAACCTCCTTGATCTTGAAGACGAGATTTGTCGCCATGTATTTTACACGATCTTGCCTTCCAGATACTCTTCCATGGCCTGAACCACGATTTTGGATTGCGCCACCGCCTCCACCACGGTTTTTGCCCCGGTTACCACATCTCCCGAGGCGAAAATGCCCTCCCGGGTGGTATGCCCTCGGGAATCCGTGACGAGAAGCCCTTTGGTTCCCGTTTCCAGGCCGTTCGAATTATCCGGAATGGTGGCGCAGGGATCCTGGCTGACGGCGATAATCACGGTGTCGCAGGGAAGCAGGGCAGTTTCATCCGTGTCATGATATCGTCCCGGAGCGTTTTCTTCCTCCTGGGTTTTCACGTATCGTACCCCTTCCTTCGTTATTTCCACGGGCCGGGCTCGATAGAGAAATTGGACTCCGTCGATGAGAGCGTACTCCATTTCCACATCCCGGGCGGGGATGTACAGCTTGTCCTTGCGATAGAGTATCGTTACCTCCCGGGCTCCCCGGCGGAGGCAGGACCGGGCCGCATCCATGGCGGTATTGCCCGCTCCGATAACGCATACCCGTTCTCCCAGATGGTACACTTCGGGGTTCCGCAGATAATCCAGGGCGTAGTGCACGTGCCCCAGGCTTTCGCCCTTGATGTCCAGTCGATGGGGGGTCCATACTCCCGTGCCGATAAAGAGAGCTTCGAAACCGTCCCGGAAAAGATCTTCCAGAGTAAGGCGTTTTCCGATAAGCGTGTTGGGGCGTATGGTCACTCCCATGCGGATAAAATGCTCCTCCAGGCGATCCAGAAGCGTTTTGGGAAGCCGAAAATCCGGTATGCTGTAGCGGAGCACTCCCCCGATCTTGTCCTTGGATTCGTAGATGGTGATGTCGTATCCCCGGAGGGCGAGAAGAAAGGCCACGGTAATGCCCGCGGGCCCCGCTCCGATAACGCCCACCTTTTGGGGGATCCTTTTTTCGGGAAGCAGATCCATGAATCGGAGATAATAGTCGGAAATGTAGTGTTCCACGGAGCTGATACGTACGGGTTTGTTTTTGTGTCCCAAAATGCAATGGCCTTCGCAGAAACTTTCATGAGGGCAGACGAGGGAACAGATTACGGAAAGAGGATTGTTCCGAAAGAGCATTTCTCCGGCCTTGCGGATGTTTCCTTCGAGAAGCATGGAGATCATTTCCGGAATGGGAGTGCCCACGGGGCATCCCCTCACACATTGGGGGTTGGCGCACTGAAGACATCGTTTGGATTCCTGAACTATTTGGGTTCCCATAAAAGGCCCTCCTTGCATTTTTTGGTACGATCCATATTCGAGGAAGCATGATAATTCGTTCCGCTGAAAATGTAAACACTTGTCGGTTTTTTGATTGAATAGCAAAACACCTTCGGCTTTCTCTCGTGTTTCCCGGGCAGATAGAGATAAGCGGAAGGTGTTTTTTTCACTGCTTCTGTTTTTTTGTGAAAACTCAGGAGCTGCGGTTTCTCCCGGAGCTGGAGAGCATGATGCGCAGAGAGGAGAAATTGGTGTTACAGATGATCAATCCCAGCAATATAATTGCGCTCCCCAGCCATTGAGATGCGGAAAGCCTTTCTCCGAGAACTACCTGGGCAATGAGCAACCCCGAAATGGGAACCAGCAGGGAAAAGGGAGCGATGCTTCCCGCAGGGTGTTTTGTCAGCAACCGGCTCCAGCATGTGGAACCTAAGATGGTTCCTCCATAGGCCAGATAGGCGATGGAAAAGATGGCGGATCCCTTGATATTCGTCAGTGATGACCAGAGCGTTTCGGGGGTGTCCATCAAGAGGGCCATGGCCAGCAGTGGCAGAGGAGGGACCAGGCTCGACCAGGCTACCAGGCTCAGGGTGTCCAGTTTTTCTCCCCGGGAAGCCGCCTTACGGGCCGCAAGCCTTACGATGACATTGGAGATTCCCCAGAAGGCGGCGGCGGCAATCGTAAGGAAGAGCGCGAATCCGGGAATGGAAAACACCAGATTGACGTCGTTGATGCCTCCGATACAGTAAAGTCCCAGAAAGGCGACGAAAAAACCCAGTATTTGCCGTGCTTTTATGGGTTCTTTCAAAAGAAGAAAGGCAAAGATGATGGTGAAAAATGCTTGGGATTGGAGAATCATGGAGGCGATGCCCGCAGGCATTCCTATGGTCATGGCATAGAAAAGACAGGCAAACTGGCCGAATCCGATGGTCAAACCGTACGCCAGGACGTAGCGCCCTTCTATCGCCGGTTTTCGGATAAAAAAGATTATGGGCAGAGCGGTAAAGGTATAGCGTAGTGCCGCGAGAAGCATGGGAGGCATGTCGTGCAGCCCGATTTTGATAACCGTGAAATTGCCGCCCCAGATCGTTGCTATAAGGAATGCCAGAGCCACATCTTTTTTGTTCATGCTGAACCGTCCTTCCTCTACGAATAAGGCTTGAAATCCTCAGTTCTTAATCCTCCAGAAGAACTCCTTTTACCCTTACGGAAATCCCGGGGATCTTTGATTTGAAAATCCGAGCCTTTTCAGCAATCTCGGAAAAGCTCGGGCTTTTGATTTCTTTCAGGGGATATTCCCTGCCGAGATGGCGGTATGTATCTATTCCCAGCCTGTGATAGGGAAGAAATTCGTATTCCTTTATTTTGGGGAGATCCTTTACGAAGTCCGCCAATTGTGACAAGGTCTCCTCGGAATCGTTGATTCCGGGAATGAGAGGCGTTCGAAGCACCAGTTCGAAAGTATGAGAGGAGGCCGCCGCTTTTTTGATGTTTTCGAGGATGAGTTCGTTGGGTACTCCCGTGAGGCGGCGATGTTTCTCCGAATCGGGGTGCTTGAGATCTACGTAGAGGAGGTTTATCCAGGGAAGCAAAGACTCGATGATTTCCCAGGCACCGAACAAACAGGTTTCCAGAGCTCGATGAATGCCCCGATTCGCACATTCCCGAAGAATGGCTTTTACGAATGCCGTCTGCTCCAAGGGCTCTCCTCCGCTCAGCGTAACGCCTCCGTCGGAGTGAAAATAAAAAATTTCGTCCTTGGAAATTTCCCGAAGAACCTCGGAGACCCTCATGGAAGAACCGTATTCTTTGATGGCTCCGGAGGGGCAGGCCCGAAGGCAGGCAAAACAGGCTTGGCATTTGCTTTTGTCCGTAACGATACGGGTTCGATCTTCGGAAAAGCTCAAAGCTCCCTCGGGGCAGACCTGCAGACAGGCCCCGCACCGGGAGCACTTCTCCCTTACGTATCCCCTTTCTGGTAAGGGGTGCTGGGATTCCGGAGTGGAGCACCATATGCAGCGAAGAGGGCAGCCCTTCAGAAAAACCACGGTCCGAAGGCCTTCCCCGTCGTGAATGGAAGTTCTTTCGATCCGCAGCACCATGCCGGATTGCTCCCGCTCGGAATGGTTCTTGGTATGGAGATCCATCTTTATCCTTCCTCTCGAAACGATCCAAAAAGCCTGATTCTCGAAAAACAAGGCCCTCGGAAGATTTGCGGGAGGGCCTTGCGGGTCTGTCGCAACCGGTTCAGCAGGATATTTTCGAGGATGTGGCGGTTTGCACCGTTCGGGCTATGATTTCATCCTGTACATCCTTGCCCAGCTCTACGAAGAAGGCGGTATATCCCGCTACCCGTACCAGGAGCCCTTTGTAGTTTTCCGGATTTTTCTGGGCCTCCAGAAGTTTGGCCTGATCCACCACGTTGAACTGAACATGATAGACTCCCAGGCTGCAGAGGCTTTTCAGCAGCGCCATAAGCTGGGTAATGCCGTTTTCCGTCTCCAGCATCTCGGGATCAATCTTCATGTTGAGCAGCGTTCCCTGGACGAACCGGTCGTGAGGGATGTTCGCCACCGATTTCAGCACCGCGCTGGGGCCGTTGCAATCCGTTCCTCCGTTGGGGCTCACTCCATCCGCCAGGGGTTTCCAGGCCCGACGTCCCGAAGGAAGGGCCCCCACTTCGAGACCGAAGGGAGTGTTTCCCGAAACGGGAAGAATTCCGGGGGTCATGGTACCGAACTTGCTGGAATAGCTTTCGATCTCATCCGCTATGAAGGTGAAAAGGTCTGCCGCAAGATCGTCCGCTCGGGCATCGTCGTTGCCGTATTTCGGGGCCTCCGCACAGAGTTTCAAAACATCCTCGTGCCCTTCGAAATCCCGGTCCAGGGCCTGGAGCAGCCTTTCCATGGAAAGCTGTTTCGTTTCGTATACGAGGTGCCGCACCGCTGCGGCGCTGTTGATGAGATCCGCCACGCCGATGCAGATGATACCGTTCCCCGTGTTGTACTTGGCTCCTCCCCAGGCGTAATCCTTGGCGTTCTCGATGCACTCCTCGAAACTCAGGGAGAGGGCGGGAACGGGACGATCGAGGCAGATGTCGTCGATGATATGGCTCGCCTTGACGGTGACCTTGATAACATGGTGAAGCTGTTCCTTCAGGGCCCTTTCGAAATCCTCCCAGGATGCAAAGCTCCGGGGATCTCCCGTAGAGGCTCCCACCTGGCTGCCGCTTTTCCGGCATTTGCCGTCCAGGAAAACGTATTCCATCACGCTGCCGAGGTTGATATCCGCAAGGGCGGAATAGGCCCGTAGTTTTCCCGCGAGGTTGGTTTCCACGCAGCCCCCGGGATTCCAATCCAAAGCCTCCCGGAGAGGAATGCCCTTGTTCATGAGCATCCGGATGCCCACTTCGTCGTTATGGAAGGCGGGAAAGCCCGTGCCGAGCTTGATGAGTTCCACGATCTTCCGGAGAAAGGCATTGGGGTTCTTGGCCATGTTGTAACGCACCGAAAGAGACGGCTGGTAGAGCTGGGTGTTCATGGTGGCTTGAAGGATCATGTACGAGAGATCGTTCACCGCATCCACTCCCCGGGCATCCACGCCTCCCGCACAAAGGTTCTGGAACATGGGATATCCCGAGGCGTATTCCGCGGATTTCGCATCCTGGAAAAGGCACTGTTCGGAGAATTTTATCCAAAGGCAGTCCAGAAGCTCCTGGGCTTTGTCCGGGGTAATGCGTCCCTCTTCCAAATCCTTTTTGTAGAATGGATAGAGATACTGGTCGAAACGCCCTGGATTGTAGGCTGCCGCATTCTGCTCCATGAAAATGGCGATTTGGTAGAAATAGAAGGATTGCAAGGCCTCCGAAAAAGTGCGGGCGGGTTTTGCCGGAACTCTTTGGCAGATCTCGGCGATCTGCAGGAGCTCCTCTTTTCGCGGGTTGTCCTTTTCCTCCGAGGCGAGGCGCCGGGCTTCCCGGGCGTAGCGCTCTCCGAGTATTTTCAGCCCTTCTGCCACAATAAGCAGGGAGTCCAGATAGATCTCCTTGGCATAATCTCCAGGCCTGCTGCCATCCAAGGCATTCTTCCGGGCCTGTATTTTTTCGATCAACCCCTCCGCACCGTGATGAATAAACCATTCGTATCCGGCGGTAACCTCACCCCAGCCTCGAACGGCTTTCTTGTCGATGTAAAGCGCTCCGTTATCGCGAAGAGCCGCCACATCCTCGGGAATCTGGGCAAGCCAGGCTTCGTAACTGGAGCGGCCTTTCCAGTAGGGGCGGATAACCTCTTCGAAAATGCGGCGATCCTCTGGAAGAAGGTGAAATTTATCGTAGGCCCGGGTGTTGATGGTATCCAGCTCTTTGTTCAGCACGGACCAACAGGTCTCTGGAGAAAGAATGCCTCCTCGGATTTTGCTTCCTGCATTTCCCACGATAAGCTCGCTTTCCCAGATGGTGACGGTTTTTTCTTCGCATTGTCTCCGAAAGGCCTTGGCCTTTCGTAAAACCAGGGGCTCCCCCTCGGTTTCGCGAAAACTCTCCGTAAGAATGCGGGCGTTTTCAAGGTCGATCTCGGGGTAGGTGTGGAGCACCTTGGATTTCAGTTTTTCCACGCGATCCTTGTGTTCAAAATGTGTAGTCTGTTGCATAATGTTCCCTCCTTCCGGCTGGGTGCTCTTATATCATTTCCTGATATTCCGTTCGAGAGATGATCTCGTTCTGGGTACGTTCATTGAGCTCCGTAAAATAGGCACTGTATCCCGCCACGCGAACCACGAGATCCCGGAACTCCGCGGGGTTTTTCTGGGCCTCCAGCAGAACCTCCCTGGAGACTATGTTGAACTGCACGTGGTGCCCCCCGAGAAGGCAATAGGTTTCCATGTAGTCCGCGAACTTCCGGAGAGCTTCGGGAGAGTCCAGGGCGGAGGGGTGAAATTTCTGGTTGTAGAGCAGTCCTTGAAGTACCTCCACGTGGTCGATCTTGGTAATGGATTGTATGGCTTCGGTGGGGCCCTTTCGCTCCCGGCCTCCCATGGGGGAGATGCCATCCGCGAAGGTCTCTCCCGCTTTCCTGCCGTCCGGGGTGGCGCCGGTCATCTCGCCGAAAAGAACGTGGGTGGCCACGGAGTGCATTTCGGGAATATACTTGCCTCCCCGAATGCAGGGATGGCTTATCACCGCCTTGACATACACATCCGCACACTCCCGGGCCAACTCGTCCACATAATCATCGTTGTTGCCGTATTTGGGAGCTTTTTTCAGCAGAGTAACGCGCAAATCGTCCCGTCCTTCGAAGTCCTTGGCCAGATTGTCGAGCAATTCCCGGGCGGTGACGCTGCGTTCCTCGAAGACGAAGTTCTTCACCGCCGCGAGAGAATCTGCCGCCACCGAAAGCCCCACTCCGAAAATGCCCGAGAAGTTGTAGCGGGTGCCTCCCTCCTGACGGGTTTTTCCCGTGGCGATGCAGTCGTCCAGCAGGGCGGACATGAAGGGTTCCGGGACGATGGCGGCGTGGACCGCATCCACCATATCGTAGGCTTTTACGATGGTTTCGATGAAAAACGTCACCTGGGCCTTGTAGGCATGGAACAGCTCCTCGAAGCGGGTAAAGCTTTCCAGAGATCCCGTCTGAGGGCCGATCTGGATGCCCGATGCGGGATCCTTTCCGTCGTTCATGGCGAGAAGAAGGCATTTGGGGAAGTTGACGTATCCCGAATGGGCCCGGGAATCCGTCATTCCCGGAACGTCCGTTTCCACACAGTTGGTACAGTAGTCCCGAGCCTCCTCCAGGGTGGCGCCGCGAATGAGATGTTTGGGTACGATAACGTTGTCGTTCATGATGGCGGGATAGCCCAGGCCGAGCCGGATTACCTCGGCGGCCTTTACCATGATCTCCTTGTCGATGCGGTTGTGGTAGCGTAACCCCACCGAGGGCTGGGAGGTTTTCGCCGCCGCCACCGCATCCAGCATGAGAAAGGAAAGTTCGTTCGTGGCGTCGTCTCCCCGGGGGGTCTGGCCTCCGGCGGTGATGTTCTGGAAGAGGGGAAATCCCGCAAAGGCCTTGCTGGAGGCCTCGTCCCGAAGCTTGATCATGCTGGTGCACTTGATCCAGAGGCAGGCCATGAGGTCCACCACTTCCGCATCGGAGATCCGGCCCTCCTGGATGTCTTTTTTGTAATAGGGATACATATATTGATCGAAGCGTCCCAGTAGAATGGCGTGAGGATCCGACTCGATATGAAGCACCACGTAGACGAGCCAGAGGGATTGAAGGGCCTCCCGGAAGGTTTGGGCAGGATTGGTGGGAACCCGATCCAAAATGTCCGCCATGATTTCCAGCTCTCGCTTCCATGCGGGGTCCGCTTCTTCCTTTGCCAGACGGCGGGCCTCCGCAGCGTAGCGGGCGGCAAACCCCACAACTGCCTCGCAGGCGATGCGGGCGGCTTTCCAGAAATGGAGCTTGCTCATGTCGTGGATATCGGTAACGGAAAAACTTGCAATCTGAGTGTCGATTTCGGCGATAATGCCCTTAAGACCTTTTTGGAGGAGTTTGGCGTTGTTGATGGAGATGTTCCCCAGAGCGGTACCGGAGCCTCCCACGGTAATCATGCCGTGGGCGATGGCCCTTTTGGCCTCCTCCGGCATAAGTTCACCCATCACGCCGTCCACGGATTTGTCTTTCCAGAAATCCAGGCATTCCCGGAGAGCCTTCTTGTTTTCCTCGGTTACCGCAATGGAATCCGCCTGACGGTGGGGAAAGACGTCCAGTTCCCGTTCGATCCAGTTGGCTCCGAATTCGGGACACACCACGGGGCACCGATTCCGGGGGGAAGGAATTCCCAGAAAGTATTCTCCCTTCTGAATGAACAGAGTCATGTTCTCGAGGATTTTTTTGAGAGAAAGAGCCCTTTGCATAACCACGGGCTGCCCCGCGGTTTCCTTGTAGGACTCCGTCACGAGATGGGCTCTTTCGGGGAAAAGCTCGGGTTGCCCGGAAAGATAGTGTCGTTTCAGTTCCTCAATTCTCGTCATGGAAAACACTCCTTTCGAATGGAAGAGCCTAAGAGAAAATTTTCTCGGGAGGGATCTTCCGCGCATGAGACAGCATGATGGCAAATTTTTAAAGCCCCTATTTTCGAGTATGGGTTTATTGTTTTTTCTATCCCAAATCGGAGTTCCCCCCTTGCCTTCTCTTGGATGAAAACCGTACATTGAAGAGGCTTTTTACTCGTTTTCGTCCCTTGTTGCAAAAGCCTCCTTCCTGAAATTCTTCAGGATTCCGTCATTTCCAATCCCAGGTTGCTCAAAAGCCGTACAGCTTTCTCCAAGGCCTCCTTTGTGGGAGGAGAAATCTCGGACATCGCATACGTTCTGCCCAATTGGGCATATTTATTTTCTCCGAAAGAGTGATAGGGCAAAAGTTCAAGCCTTGTTCCAGGGCGGTATCTGTTTAAAAAACGAGCCAGTTCCATCAGATTTTTCTCGTCATCGTTTATGTCGGGAATGAAAGGCATGCGTACAAGCACATCCCGGGAGGATTCGAGCAAATATTGCAGGTTAATTTTGATCAATTCGCTAGAAACTCCCGTGTAATACTCATGTTTCTCCTTTTCCATTATCTTCATGTCACAGATAAAGAGATCTGCGAAAGGCATTGTGGATTGCAGAACTTCCCTCGGAGCATAGAGGCACGTCTCGATGGCCGTGTGCATATGATGAGCCTTGCATTTCTCCAGAAAATCCCGGGTAAAGTACGCCTGAGCGAGGGGCTCTCCACCGGAGAGAGTCACGCCGCCCCGGGAACGTTCCCAAAAAACCCGATCCGATGCAATTTCCGCGTAAAGGCTTTCCACCGTCACTTTCCGTCCTATCATTTTCAGGGCTTCGGAGGGGCAAACTGCCGTACATTTTTCACAGCCGTCACAGGCGTTGCGCTGGATAGTCCGGTGTCCCCCAAGCACGGAAAGGGCTCCGTGGGGGCAAATTTGAATACATTTTCCGCAATCGATACATTCGGATTCCTGAAAAATCAGTTCGGGCACAAAACTTTGAGATTCGGGATTCGCGCACCATAAACAGCGGGCGGGGCACCCTTTCAGAAAAACGGTGGTTCGTATTCCCGGACCATCGTGTATGGCATAACGTTTTATGTCGAAAACAAGTCCCGTCGTCTCTTTTTTCATGAAGCAACACCTTTTCTCGCCTGAGATTTTTATGGTCTTTCCATGGACTGACCAGGGGGAATATAAAAACTCCTCCCCCCCGGAAGAAATTGCTTATGCACGGTATATAAGCTATAACCATAGACAAAGGGGGGGACATCCGTTATAGTGTAATGGCAACCACTGGTCTTACCATAAACTTACCAATGTTTTTCTGCTTCCTATAGTAGCACAATTTCAAATTGAATCAATACTTTTTTTGCAAGAGGGGTGTTTATTTTTGAACAAGCGAGAAACGGTCATCAGGGAAATTCTGGCACGAATTCAAAACGATCAGCTTTTGGAAGGCAACAAACTGCCTTCCGAGAGAGATCTTGCGGAAAGTCTCGGAGTAAGCCGTGTTCTTCTTCGAGAAGCCATAGTCTCTTTGGAGACTCTCGGAATTCTGGAGGTAAAAAAACGTTTCGGAATCTTTGTCCGAAAGCCGGATTTTTCGGGAGTAACGGAAAATCTTAAAATGATGTCCTTCTGGTCGGAAAATTTCATTCCTCAACTCATGGAAATGCGGCTGATTATCGATGTTCATGCCTCCGAATTTGCTGCCCTTCGCAGAACCGAGGAAGAACTTGCGAAGCTCGAAGAGTGTTTTGCCAATCTTGAAAAAATGCCCCCTTCTTCTCCTCGAGGTGTTCGGCTTCATGCCCATTACGAATTTCTTTTTCATTCTCTTATCGTCGAAGCTGCTCATAATGCCGTTTTGGCAAGAGTTTACGAAGGATTGATGTCTCTTATGGAAAAGAACAATGAAGTCCTTCATATGAATCTTGCCCAAGACATGGATTGGGTCTTCCAGGTAATCAGTCATCATGAAAAAACGTTGCAAGCAATTAGAGAAAAGGATTCTTTGAGCGCTGCCCAAAGCATGAGGCTCCACCTTCTGGAATCGGTTCGAAGATATCAGGGAATGCAAAATAATGGCCTTTTTTCTCTTTCCATTGAGACTGATGACCCTGGAAAAGATGCGTAAGAAGGCGCGTAAACAGTACCTGTACATGGCAGAATGGTATCTATGCGGGAATTGCCGTGAAAAAGTTTTCAGCTCGGATAGCGCTTCCCGGGAGGGTTTTGCAGATCGAAAATCCTGATACGGCGCAGTATTTTCCAAACGAGAAATTCCGGGTGAAGCGCTTTGAACGTAGTTACGAAGTATTTTTTCGGATAACCTGGTCTTTGCAGTGTGAAGATTGATCCGCAATTCCCCTTGCACATTTTTGAATTTATGCTATCTTATACAAAACGGGTTTTTGGTGTGCCACTGGTCTTACCAGAAAATAGTATCCCTTCTGTGAAAGTAAGTGCAACAGGGTTTTTGGAATGGCGATGAGCTCAGAGCCGAATTGGTCTGCATGTTTTTTGATGACAGTCTGATGCAAAGATTGTTTTTGTTCGGGTGAGGGGATTGAGAGAGAACTTTTTAGTGTGGCTAGGGGAGACCCTAGCGAATTTTTTTACCAACAATGGTCTTACCAAGGTAAGTCCTGAGATGGAGAAGTTTTTCTTTTCCTTTCAAGAGGAGGCAGAGGAGATGGAAAAAGCAAGGCACGTTCTAGTAACTGGAGCAAGCCGAGGCATCGGAAAAGCCGTGGCACTCCATTTTGCAGCGGAAGGATGCTCTGTCTCCGTAGGAGGACGTAACGCCGAAGGAGTTGAAAGGGTTGTTCGGGAAATCCGGAAGAACGGTGGAAAAGCCTGCCCCGTGATCTGTGATCTTTCGATTCGAAAGGGAGTAGAAGAAGGAATTGAAGCCTCTCGGAGCTTCGCGGGCAATCCGGATGTGTTGATCAACAATGTCGGAATGTATCCCAGCAGTCCTTTTCTCGAAACCTCGGAAGAGGAATGGAACGCCATCATGAGTATTTGTCTGGATGCCGTATTTCGTTGCAGCCAAATGGTTCTTCCGGAAATGATTCGGAAGGGAGCGGGGTGGATCGTGAACATGGCCTCCGTGGATGGCAAGACTCCCGGTACCTGTAACGCCGCCTATTCTGCCTCCAAAGCGGCAGTTATAAGCTTGACACGATCCATGGCGATGGAAATGGCTCCGCACGGTATTTTTATCAATGCAGTAGCTCCTGGCTGGGTGGGAACGGAACGGATTTTTGCGGGAGAGCGGTGGAAAAAGGCTCTTTCCGAGGTGCCTCTGGGAAGGTTGGCGGAACCCGAAGAGATTGCCGAGGCCGTCGGCTGGCTCTGTTCTGATAAGGCACGGTACATTACCGGAGAGACCTTGAACGTAAATGGAGGCGTTTTCATGGACTAGCCTGCCCCAAAATGAAATGAGCTACAGGGCAGTAGTTTGGGTATATGGCTCAAGGTACGCGGGATGTGAAGGTGATGCATGCAAAAAAGAACAAGGGAGGTGAATTTGAAGAGAGCGTGTCGGTTGACGAGAGCGGGTTCGTCGAGCTTTATGGAATGCTGTCTATGATGGGAGGTCTGTTTTGTTATGAAGAAAAATATGTCGAAGGTACTGAGACTTGGAGTCCTGGTTCTGGTGGCCCTCGCGTTGTTTATCGCGTACATGCCTAATGGAGTGATGGCAGCGGAAAAAGAGAAGGTGTGGCGTTGGTATCCGTCGTGCTGGCAGCCTAGCGGCGTCGTGTGGGATAGGCTTGTCTATATTTCGGACTACATCACCCGGGCATCGGGGGGGCGGATTAAAGTCACTCCCACCGCTCCGGGAATGACCGTTCCGGTTCAGGAACAGCTTGCTGCCGTAGCCAACGGTATCACGGAGGCCATGGTAGTCTACACCGACTATTATTCCGGACAGATGCCCTTGCTTTCCATGACGGTCAATCCTTTGTTTCTCATGAATAATACCTGGGAACTGGATCAATACATAATGCATCAGAATGGCGGACGTATTATGGAGTTGCTCCAGGAGCAGCTGACGGAATATGGCGACGTTCACGTGGTGGGTCCCACGTATTACGTTTTGGAGATGATTATAAATTCCAAAAAACCGATTAAGAGTGTCGACGACATCCGGGGAACGAAATTCCGGAGCGGCGATGTGCCTGTGGCAAACGCCCTTGGAGCCCTTGGAGCTTCGGTAACCTGGTCTCCCGGCGAAGAGATCTATACCAATCTTTCCGCCGGCGTCATTGACGCATGTACCTATTGCGGCCCCGCAGACAGTATCGCCATGGGATTTCACGAAGTGGCTCCCTACTGGGTCAGAACTCCCGTTATGGGCCCCGTCAATGTCGATTTCTTCGTGGTTAACGGAAAGGTCTGGAGAGAGCTTCCCGACGACCTCAAGGCGATCGTCGAGGCGGCGGTGCAAGCCGGAAACGCTTTTGCGGAATATAAGGGCGCTGCCGACAACAGTCAGGCCTGGGCCAAGGCACAGGAAGAACATGGAGTTACGGTAATCGATTGGTCTGAAGAGGATATCCTCAAATGGGAGAAGACCGTGGCATCTTTCCTCCCGGAGTATGCCAAGGACGATGCGAGTGCAGAGGCCGTAGAAGTGTTGAAGGACTTTATCAGGGAATGGAAGCCCGAATTGGCAAAGGAATTGTTTAACAACTAGAGCGGTGCTTTCGTAGAACCCTATGTTGCACGGGGCACCTGTTTTTTGTAAGCAGGTGCCCTCTAAACACTCTCTCATGAAACGTCATAATCGCTGGATGTTAAGGAGATGTTTATATGGAAGCCATCTTAAAAATTGTTGACGCAATTAACAGAGGCCTCGGAAAAATCATGAGCTTTTTTATCTTGCCGCTTATCTTTATCTTGTGTTATGAGGTTATCATGAGGTACTTCTTCAACTCCCCTACTATTTGGGCTCATGAAATTTCAGGGCATATTTTCGGTATGTATGCCGTGCTCGGCGGGGGGTATGTCATGCTCAATCGGGAACACATCAAGTCGGACGTTCTTTATGCCCAGTTTTCCGAACGGAATCAGGCCATTATCGATTTAGTGACCTTTCCTCTGATTTTCTGCCTGTTGGCTGTGATCTTCGTAGAGGGAATCGAGATGGCGAAGGTTTCCTTAAAGTATAGGGAAACCACGGTTTCCTTTCTCCGTTCCCCCGTATATCCCGTCAAAATCTGTATTCCCATAGCCGCTCTTTTGATGCTCCTCCAGGGAGTTGCCCAGTTTATTCGGACTTTCCGGTTTGTCCTTAAAGGGAAAGGGGGAGTGTAGAATATGGAACTCACTGCACCGTTTTATTTGACCATGTTGCTTTCCTTCCTTTTCATAGGGCTCTTTCTCGGTATCCCCATGGCCTTCACCCTGGGAGGAAGCGCGGTGGTGGCAGCCCTCATCTATGCAGGGCCAGGCATGCTTGCCTTTACCACGAGCCAGATTTTCAGCGGAATGCTCTCTTTGGGGCTTATCTCCCTCCCCCTTTTCATCTTTATCGCCTGCCTTTTCGAAAAATCCGGCATAGCGGAGGACATGTTCGAATGTCTGCGTCATTGGCTTGCCCCCGTACATGGTTCTTTGGCCATGGCTTCCGTGGTGGCTTGTGCGCTTATCGCCGCTTTCTCGGGAGTTTCCACCGCCGGAGTGGTTACCATGGGAATTATCGCTCTTCCCATGATGCTTCGGCTTGGATATCACAAGGGCATTGCCACGGGCTCCATTATGTCCGGCGGAGTTTTGGCGATTCTCATTCCTCCCAGTGTTTCCTTTATCGTTTACGGTATGCTTGCTCGCGTGTCTATCGGGAAGCTTTTTGCGGGAGGTCTCATCCCCGGGCTTCTTCTCACGGTGGGGTACATGGTTTACATTAATATTCGGTGTCGTCTGAACCCCGAACTCGGCCCTCCCATGCCGGTGGAAGAACGAGTTTCTTTCAGGGAAAAACTTCGTATTACCAAAGGACTGCTGGCTCCTTTCCTTCTGATTTTTTCCATTTTGGGTACCATTCTTATCGGTGCGGCGTCCCCCTCCGAATCTGCTGCCATCGGGGCTGCCGTCGCCCTGGGCTGTGTACTTGCCAGGGGGCAATTGAAATGGGACTTGTTGAAAGAGACCTGTTATAGAACGTTTCGGATTACCAGTATGGTTATGTGGATTATTTTCGGAGCGAAGATGTTTGCTACCGTTTTCGTGACCGTAGGTGCGGCGGAAATGATACGGGAGACCTTCCTCAATCTGAACGTGTCGCCTATCGTCATGATTCTCATGATGCAGATGACCTACATCATCATGGGCTGTGTCACCGAAGAAATAACCATGATGTCTCTGACCATACCGATTTATGCGCCCATCCTCGCCGCATTGGGATTCGACCCCGTGTGGTTCGGAGTTCTTTTCATGGTGAATATGCAGATAGGCTATCTTACTCCTCCCTTCGGCTATTGTCTGTTCTACATGAAAGGAGTCGCCCCCCCTGAAATCAGCACTGCGGACCTTTATCGTGCGGTCTGGCCCTTTATTCTGATCCAGCTCGCGGTACTTCTTTTGATCCTTTTCTTCCCCCAGATTGTTCTCTGGCTTCCCAATACGGTTTTGGGTATTAGGTAAAAAAGTCGAGTTTTTCTCAGGCAGAAGTCTTCGAGAATTTTCACGTCGCTGCATAGTGAAAAAAGTTCGGAGGAGTTGGTGAGGGGAAAGATGGATAAGAATAAAATGGATTTTGCCATAGATTCTGATAAAAAGCGGTATTTCGGTTATGTGGGGAAGGAAGAAAGGTATCAGCATTTTTCCGCTCCCCGGGGGCAGGTGGTATCGGGCTTTTCCGTGGGGATTCTGCTTCTGGATAACTGGTACCCTGCCATTCCGGGTAACGTAGCCAACGGAACGACCTATACTTTCCCCGTTCGGCATCGAATGGTCGAAGGTGCTACGTGGGAGCGGATCAATTGCGGCGATCCCACGCTTACCGAAGAGATTATAGGGGTAGCCAAAAGCCTTCAGCGTGAGGGATGCCGTGTTATCTGCGGTGCCTGCGGCTATTTCGGACACTTTCATCGTGCCGTGGCGGAGGCCCTCGAGGTTCCGGTTTTTCTCTCCAGCCTGGTTCAGGTGCCTCTTATCAAGACAACCATGAGAACCGACCGGAAGGTGGGGATCATCTGTGCCGATGCAACGGCTTTGACCGGTGGTATTTGGGAAAGCTGTGGTGTGGACCCGAAAAGCTTCGTCGTGGCGGGTATGCCCAAGGGAGGGGAGTTTGATCGGGGAATTCTTCACGATCAGGGGAATTTCCATAGCGGCCGGATTTGTGAGGAGCTTGTAGATACGGCGGAGGCGCTTCTTTCGGAGCATCCCGAAGTGGGGGCTCTTCTTTTGGAGTGTTCCGATCTTCCCCCTTATGCGGCGGAACTCCAACGGCTTGTGAGGCTTCCCGTTTATGATTACATCACCATGATTAAATTTGCCCATAGTGCGGTTTGTCAAAAGCCCTACGAAGGGTTTATTTAAAAGCTGCTTCTCTTTTTTGTTTGCCTGTCATGAGTTTTTCTAAAAATAGCCAGCAAGGCCGGAATTCTTCTTCTGTGGAGAATTCCGGCCTTGTGGGTTGTTTTTCGTGGGGGTTATCGTTTTGCAGCGAGATCATTTTTTCTGAGCATGTCGTATCCTTTTCGAAGAAATCTCGCTCCGATTTCCAGATCTCCGGGGGTGCGATATGCGTACTCCGTCAGGGCGAAGCCCGTGACGGGAAAGGTTCCTTCCAAAAGATCCAGGAGATTTTCCAGGGTTTCCGGAGAAATGCCTCCGGGGGCGGGGGTAAGCAGGCCAGGAATGTGCCCGGGTTCGAGCACGTCGAGATCGAGATGGATATACACATATCCGTATCCCATGGAGAAGAGGGTTTCCCGAAGGCTTTCGGGGTTTCGGGAAAGGCTTTCCGAGTCGAGCCTCCGAATGTTATTGTCCCGAATGAACTGCTCTTCCGGAGGGTCCAGATCGCGGACTCCCGCGAAGAGAATCTGTTCCGGTCGAAGGCGGGAAAAACAAAGCGAGAGAAGCGCCTCATCCCCTTCCCCCAGGGCGGTGCGGAGAGGCATACCGTGAAAGAGCTTGCTTGGAGAGGTTCGAGGCGTATTGAGATCTCCATGGGCGTCGAGCCAAAGCAGGGCCATGTCGCCCTTGTGGCGGAAATTCCGCTCGGTAATGGCGAGCATGTCCGCGTCGCATCCTCCTCCGAGGGTGAGTATTTTTTCCTCTTTCTTCAAATCTTCGAGAGAGCGGCGCATTTCTTTCTGATGTTTCAGAATGCTCTCGTAGCCGAAAATGTCGTTTTCTACGGAAAGTTTCTCCTCTTCCGCGACGGGAACGGTGGTAAAGGTAATCTCTTCGAGGGTGTCGTGAAGCTTTGTGGCTCCCCCGAAAAGGGTGTTCTGAGGGGATGCCCCCTGCCAGAGGGGGAAGAAAAAGTTTCTGAAAACCATGGAAACACGTCCTTTCAATACGGCTCTCAATGCGGGAAGTCCTTGCAGAGGAAGAGAGACAAAGCCACGACGGAGTTTCTCCTCGTTTTCACGAGAGGATTATATTCAGATCGGAGGAGAAGGAAATTTTCCCAGTACGTTCTCCAGATATTTCGCTGCGGCGAGAGAAACATCTTCTCGCCAGGGATGGGCGATAAGTTGGATTCCTATGGGAAGACCTTCAGAGGAGGTGTCTCCCCGGATGACCGCAGCGGGCCATCCGGTAAGGTTGTATGTCATGGTGTAGCTGAAACCTTGCAAATCCTCCCGAATGGCTCCGTGAGGCTGGGCGGGAAGGGCATGTGCCGGGGAGAGCAGAAGATCATACTCACTGAAAAAGGAGAGCATGGTGCTTCGAAACCGGTACCACCGCATGATAAGGGCGTCCAAGGCGGGGGCTTCCAGGGGTTGCCCGAGGCCGAGCCAGGGAATGGAGTGTTCCCGGGTATTCGATTCTTCCAGCAGCCTTCTTATGGAGGCTCCTCCGTCGGCGGAGAACAGGTCCATTATGATTTCGTAAGATTCTTCGATACCCCGGGGTCGGACCTCTTCCACGATAAAATCGTTCTCGTCGAGGAGCGAGGCTGCCCGACGCACTGCCTGGGCGACTTCCTCCGAGGCGGGGAGGATGCCGTTATCCGTGTGAAAGGCCACTTTCAAGCCCTTGACGGATAGATCTTCGGGGTTTCCCAGGGGCATGGGAACTATGGAGGGGTCTATTTTGTCGGGGCCCGATATGAGCGGAAGAAGAAGCTCCAGATCCTCCACGGATCTTGCCATGGGGCCGATCTGCTGGAAGGAATCCAGCATTCCTCCGAAGGAGAGAATGTGCCCCGTTCGTGGAACCCGTCCGGAGGTAGGTTTGATGGTGGTTATGCCGCAGCAGTGCGAGGGATAGCGCAGGCTTCCGCCGTAATCGCTTCCGATATCGAAGGGAGAGCCTCCAGAAGCTACGATTGCCGCGGCTCCTCCGCTGCTTCCCCCGGGAGAGCGGGAGAGATCGTAGGGATTGTTCGTTCTTCCGTAAACGAGATTGTGAGTCTCGTACAGAAGGGTGAACTCGGGAGTGTTCGTCTTTCCGAGAAGAATGGCTCCGCTCTTCCGCAGACGTGAAAGTACCGTGGCATCTCTCGGGGGTTTGAAGTTCTTTCGCCCGAGAGTACCTCCGGTGGAGATCACTCCCTCGGCATCGAAGGAATCCTTGAGGGTCATGGGAACCCCGCAAAGAGGCCCGGCGCCAATGCCTTGAGACAACAGGCTGTCCGCCTTTCGGGCTTCTTTCCGGGCGGATTCCTCGGAGAGCTGTACCACTGCGTTGAGTTTGGGGTTAATCTCGTGAATACGCCCGAGAAAGGCATCTACCACTTCGGCGGAGGATACCTCTTTTTTACGAATTGCCGTGGCTATTTCCTTCACGGACATGCCTAATATTTTATTCATATTGTTTCTCCTTGTTTTTTCGAGTCTTGGAGAAACAGTTTTGCTTTGCTGGCTCCTTATTCGTTGCGCGTAGAAAATTGTCAATTCTAAATTGAAACATTGTTTTGTTGAACGCGAAGCTTTTTTTCGGTGTGATGCAAAGCCTCATTGAAACCTAATTCAATGGTGTGGAAAAGCTTTTGTATCGTTGCATCATATCCATAAGCACAAAGGAAAAAAAGAAGCAAAAAGAGGATCGTAAAAATAAGAAAGATTTTGTTATTTCCTCCATTGTTGCTAAAGTAGAAAGTGCAAAAAGCGCCGTATAAAGAAATCCATGCATATCGAATTCTTTTTGTGCGTAAAAAAGCTTGCTCTTTGCAAATAGCAATATTTTCTCTAATAGCTCGAAGCATCTCTGGATATACAAAACTATCATTAATTTCAAGGATATAGTTTCTCACGAAATAAACATCTTGTTCTGTGATATTTTTTAATGTGTAAGTGCTCGGTGCGGCAAAAATCACAAGAAAAAGGGAAGTTGCTATTATGAGTATAGGGAGTGCGTCAGAGAGTACAGAGAGTGCACCAGAAGAGGTTAAGAGTGGGATATTTTTTTGGAAAAATGCTAATGAAAATGTGAATATCATGGCGCACGCAAGGAAAAAGAGTCTCCAGCGGTGAAAAATTCTAAATAATTCTTTTAAGCCTATTAAAAAAAATATAAAAGGTATTATTGCAATTCGTTTGAAAAAGGCTATTTTTTCTGCAAAAAAAAGAGCGGTTTTTTTGCAGAAGCTGCCATTTTCGTTAATATCTATTTTTTTTTGAGGAAGATAGCGAAAAGCAAAATGTTCTTCTGTTTTTTGTAGAAGATCGAGTGTAGTCTGTAAAATGCCTTCTTGTTTTTTAAAAGAACTCATACGATTTTTCCTCCTTTTTCTAGTTTTTCTTTTCCGAAAAATAAGTAAATTTCCCGTCCACCATGGTGTGCCGGGGCCGGACTTCCTTGAGCTTTTCCGGAGCTTCTTTGAAGACATCCCGGTCGAGAAGCACCAGATCCGCCTTGTACCCCGGTTCGATGCGTCCCAGCTCGTGCTCCTGGCCGATAAGTTTCGGAGGATTTGCCGTAAAGAGGGTAAGGGATTCTTCCAGGCTCAGTTTCTGTCCCGGATTCTGTCCTCCCTCGGGATAACCCGCATCGTTCGTGCGGTTTACCGCCGCCCAGATGCCCCGCCAGGGGTTGGGGCTCTCCACGGGGGTGTCGCTGGATCCAGCCAGAAGAAGCCCCGCATTCAGAAGATCCTTCCAGCGGTAGCCCCAGGGCCTGCGCTCCTCGTCCAGGTGGCTTTCCACCAGGGCGATGTCGCTGGGCAGGAAGACCGGCTGAATATCGCAGGCCACTCCCAGCCGGACCATGCGTTCGATCTGGTCGTCCCGGCAGATCTGTACGTGCACCGCCCGATGGGGGAGACTGCAGCTTCCCGGAGAGGCCTCCAGGGCGTTCAGAAACTGATCCAGCGTGGCGTCCCCGATGGCATGAACCTGGCACTGCACGTTCCGTCGGTTGGCCTCGGTAATCTGCTGCCGCACGTAGTCCTCGGTGTAGTTGAGAATCCCCAGGGCATCCTCGGTGCCCGCATAGGGACGGGAGAGGGCGGCGGTGCGGCCTCCGAAGGAGCCGTCCAGAATCATCTTGTACCCCCCGTAACGCACCCAGGATGTGCCGGAGCCCGAGGGGATATGATCCTCCCGGAATTGGTCCGTAAAGGAGACGATCCGCAGAGGAAGGGCTCCTTCCGCTTCGAGCTTCTGAAAGAGTTCCATGCTCTCGGGCATTCCCAGGGAGACCAGCCCGCAGGTATGCACCCCCGTGAGGCCGTAGGAGGAGAATTCCTGAAAGACCTCTTCGAGATACTCCCGTTCCCGCTCCTGAAAGGCGGGATTGGCGTGCATGGCCTCAAGCAGAGGAGTGCAGGCATTTTCCAGGAGGATGCCGTTTCCCTCCGGAGAAATTCCAGCCCGGCGGAGCCCTTCGCTGTTCGCCACGTGTACGTGCACGCAGACCCGGCGGAGGAGGATGGGGTTGGGAAGGTTCAGGGCGTCGAGATCTTCCTTGTTCGGGAGCCGGTTATCCTTCCAGGGAGTGTTGTCGAAACGCACTCCGTAGATCCACTCCTCGGGAGCCAGCTTTTTACCGTATTCCCGGATTTTTTCCAGCATTTCCTGCAGAGAGCCCACATCGTCCAGAGGAAGGGCGGATTTCTGGCGGGCGCAGGTCATGATGTGCACGTGGGTATCCGTGAGTCCCGGCACCACGCTCTCTCCGGAGAGTTCCAACCGGGTGGCTCCGCGGGCTCCGGGATGGGCGGCAATTTCTTCGGCGGTTCCCAGGGCGGCGATGCGATCTTTTTCCACGAGAATATCAAGTTTTTCGGGGGAACCGCTTCCGGTCCACACGCTTCCTCCCGTAATGAGAAACGATGTCATGATTATATGCTCCTTTCAAAGGCTTTGCTCCGAAGCCATGCCGCCGCTCCGGAGAAAGATGGTTATACGGTATACATTTCAACGTTCTCCATGGTAGCGCAAAAAAAGAAAAGAATCCACGATAAAAAAGAGTTTCCATTGATAAATGCCTCGTCGCACACGATTTCTAAAGTCTTTTTAATTCCAACCTGAGCTACGTCAGTTTTCTCGTTCATGTGGTTTAATAGCGACGAACACCCCATGAAAAGCTGCAAGAAGGGAAACGAGATGTGTAATGAACACAAACCACAGGGGGCCTGATCACACGAAAGAAATTCAAAGAAAAAGCGGTAAACATGGTCCCGAGGTATGGCTGCTACAAAATTTTTTATTAATAATGGCGCTGAGGGGATTTGTTTTCAGGGAGCGACAATGGCAACGATTTTGTGAGGTGTTTCGATGACAACGCATCTGAATGCATTACTGAACCTTATTACCCAGCATTCCCTGCTGGCTTATGTCGTGATTTTCATGATCTCTCTGTCGGAATCCCTTGCTATAGTAGGGTTGCTGGTTCCGGGCACGGTGATCATGTTTGGTGTCGGCGCGGTTGTGGCTGCGGGAAAATTAAGCCTGTTCCCCGTTCTTTTGATGGCCATGACAGGCGCGGTTATCGGAGACGGTATCAGCTATTGGCTGGGACATCATTACAGAGATAGGCTGATAGATGTTTGGCCCTTTTCCCGCTATCCCCGAATGTTAAAGAAAGGAGAAGAGTTTTTTCTTCGACAAGGGGGTAAAAGCGTTCTGCTTGGCCGTTTCGTGGGGCCGGTGCGCCCGGTGATACCCGTGGTGGCGGGAATGCTGGGCATGCGTCCCTTGCGTTTCAGTATTGTCAACATTCTTTCGGCCATCGGCTGGGCCTTGGCTTATATCCTGCCCGGAGTCTTTTTTGGAACCTCTCTGGCGGTGATTCGGATCGTTAGCACAAGACTGGCGATACTCGTTTTGATTGTCGTGGCCAGTATATGGGGTCTCGTATGGCTATCCCGGAAGACCGTCTCTCTCTTCGAACGTCAAGGACCGATATGGCTGGCCGTGCTGCAGCGATGGGCAACTGTGGAACCTCCGCATTCGGGAAGGGTGCCGGGTTTTTTCAAGGGGATTCTTTCGAAGCTGCTTTTCAGCGAACGAAGAGGAGAACTGCTCGCAAGCCTTCTGGTGCTGGTGCTTTTTGCCGCAGTCTGGGGCTGTTTGGATCTGCTGCAGTATGTGCTGGCGAAGGATCCGCTGATTGCCGCGAACCAGGCGGTATATCACTTTTTTCAATCCCTTCGAACCCTCTGGTCTGATGGCATCTTCGTGGTGATAAGCGAACTGGGGGATCCCTTCGTCAATATCATCCTCTTCTGCACGGTGTTGCTTCTTTTGCTTGTCAAGCGATGCTATCGAGCGGCGGCATTCTGGGTTCTGGCGGTGGTCGGAGGGCTGCTGACCGTTCAATTCCTCGAATGGGCCATTTCTTTGCTGTTTCCCGCGGCCGTTTCCCGCGGAGCCTTGGCCTACGGCTTTTCCAGCGGCCACACAGCCATGGGCGTGATCCTTTACGGATTTCTGGCCGTCCTGATCGTTCGGGAGATTGCCGTCGCGCGGCGGTGGGGATTGGTTTCCGGCGTCGTGCTTGCTGTCTTCGTTCTTGGATTTTCCCGGCTCTATCTGGGGGCACATGGGCTTTCCGATGTATTGGGGGGCTATTTCGTGGGTACGAGCTGGGTGGCTATCGTGGGGAGCGCCTATCTGAAAAAGGCGGATATGACTGTTCCCAAGGGTTTGTTGGGAGGAACGGTTCTCGCTGTTCTCGTTTTTGCCGGCGGATGGCATGTGACCCAGCAGTACAAAGAGGATCTCTCCTTTTACGCCCCTCACCACGAGCTACAAACCATGGCCTTCGCAACGTGGATGGCGGAGGGATGGCGGAATCTTCCCGCCTATCGCATTGACCTGGCGGGGGAAAGAGAACAGCCCCTCATTCTTCAGTGGGCGGGATCCACGGAGAATCTGACGCGGTATCTTCTGTCCCGAGGATGGCAAAAACCGTCGTCCCTGGATTTGAAGGACCTCCTGAAAATCTTTTCTTCAAATACGCCGATCGATGAATTGCCGGTGTTGCCTTGTATGCACAACGGCCGAATCGACGTAGTACGTCTCGTTCAGCCTTTAGATGAAACGCATCGGTGGGTGCTGAGACTTTGGCCCACAGACGTGGAGATATCGGAAAAGAGCCTTCCCGTCTTCGAGGGAACCATAGAGGTGCAAAACCGGCGACAGCTTGCGGATATGATCCTTATGGCAAAGGACTCCGGAAAGTACGATGAACCTTTGAAGAGTCTCGCGGAAGTGCTCCATGGCCGGTTTACCGTGAAACTGGTGAACCGCGGGGAGAAGGAGATTCTTCCGGAAGACGAGGGGCGAAGGGTGGATTGGCATGGGGGCGTGCTGCTCATGTGCCCGAAATAAACGTATATCGTATATGGAGAAAAATTTTAATTGTAAAATAGAAGTTGGATGAAAAAATGGGTACCACAAGAAGCACTTCCGATCTCCGGTATATTGCAAAAATTCGCTTGTTTTCTTTGTTAACTATTGAGCGGGAGGGTGAAAGAAGGCTATATGAGCAGAAAGAACGGAAATAACAATTACGTCGATCTGGATAGCGGAACCCTCTCCGGGCAACTTTGGGAAGCTGCCAATATTTTGCGCGGTCCCGTGGATGCGGCGGACTTCAAGACCTATATTTTCCCGCTGCTCTTCTTTAAGCGGCTCTGCGACGTCTATGATGAGGAGTATCTCTTTGCCCTGGAAGAGTCCGAGGGTGATACGGCATTTGCCCAATTTCCCGAGAATCATCGCTTTCAGGTTCCCGAGAATTGTCATTGGAAAGATGTTCGATCTACAAATACCAATGTCGGCTATGCCCTCCAGAAGGCCATGCGCTGTATCGAAAAGGCCAACCCGGATACCTTGCACGGCATCTTTGGCGATGCTCAATGGACCAACAAGGAGCGCCTTTCGGATGCGCTTCTCAAAGACCTTATGGAGCATTTTTCATCGCTTAACCTGGGTAACAAGCATTGCAAGGCGGATATCCTCGGCCAGGCTTACGAATATCTCATAAAGAAGTTTGCGGATCTCACCAACAAGAAAGCCGGTGAATTCTATACTCCCCGTACGGTAGTCGCTTTGATGGTACGTATTCTTGCCCCCAGAACGGGAGAGACTGTCTACGATCCCGCCTGCGGTACCGGTGGCATGCTTCTTGAGGCGCTGCACTATATCAAGGAGCACGGGGGGGACGAAAATCTCACGCTGGGCAAGCTGTACGGCCAGGAAAAAAATCTTACCACCTCTGCCATTGCCCGAATGAATCTCTTCCTTCACGGTGCGGAAGATTTTTACATCGAACGCGGCGACACCCTGCGGCAACCCGCCTTTTACTCAGGGGACAATCTCGCCACCTTCGATTGTGTTATCGCCAATCCTCCTTTTTCCCTCGAAAAATGGGGGGATGACGTGTGGACCAACGATCCCTACGGACGTAACTTTGCGGGGCTTCCACCGGCCAAAACTGGCGACTTTGCCTGGGTTCAGCACATGATCAAATCCATGGCTCCCAAAACGGGCCGCATGGCGGTAGTGCTTCCCCACGGCGTACTCTTCCGCATGTCCAAGGAAGGAAAAATTCGGCGCAAGATCCTGGAGATGGATATCCTCGAAGCGATAATCGGTCTTGGGCAGAATATTTTCTACGGCACGGGGCTTGCCCCCTGCGTGCTAGTCTTTCGGAAGAGCAAGCCCAAGGAGCGTCGTCAGAAGGTACTGTTCATCGATGCCTCGAAGGAATTCAAGTCCGGCCGTGCCCAGAACGAACTGCTCCCGGAGCACGTGGAGAACATCCACAGCTGGTACGAAGGCTATCGGGATCTGGAAGGAATCTGCCGGGTGGTTTCGCTTGGAGAAATCCGGGAAAACGACTACAACCTGAACATTCCCCGCTACATGGAGCCGGTAATTGAAGAGGAATCCATAACCCTTGACCAGGCCGTGGCGAATCTCAAGGAATCGCTGCAGAAGGCGTATACGGCTGAGGATCGTCTGAAGGCTTTGCTTAAAAGAGAGGGTTTAATGTTATGAAGAACGATGATTCCAGGGTGGAACGCGTGCGAAAACCACGAAAATGCCCCCGATGCAGCCATGCCCCTATGGCGAATATCCTCTATGGTCTGCCTTTTTTCAGTGAGGAGCTGGAACGGAAAATAAACGAAGGAAAGGTTGTTCTCGGTGGTTGTTGTATCACCGGGGACGATCCAGTGTGGGCATGCTCCTCCTGCGGGCTCAGAATTTTTCGGAGACAGAGCGTATGATTTCTCAAGGGCAACTTGAATCCTACCTTTGGGGATCTGCTACCTTGTTGCGGGGCTATATCGATGCGGGAGATTATAAACAATTCATTTTTCCTCTGCTCTTTTACAAGCGCCTGTGCGATGTCTACGATGAAGAACTGGCCCAGGCGCTAGAGGAATCCGGAGGTGATCGGGAATACGCCGCATTGCCCGAGCAGCATCGTTTTCTGATTCCCCAAGAGGCACACTGGAAAACCACCCGAAAGGTAGTCAGGAACGTGGGAAAGGCCATTCAGGATGCCCTGCGGGGGATTGAAAAAGCGAATCCCCACACTCTCTACGGGGTTTTCGGAGATGCCCAGTGGACAAACAAGAACCGTCTGCCGGATCACATGCTCCGGGAACTCATCGAACATTTCAGCTCCCAGACTCTTTCGCTTTCCAATTGTCCCGAGGACGAACTGGGGATGGGATACGAATTTCTGATCAAGAAATTTGCGGATGATTCCGGCCACACCGCTGCGGAATTCTACACCAACCGCACCGTGGTTCATCTGATGACCGAAATGCTGGAACCCGAGCCCGGGGAATCCATCTACGATCCCACCTGTGGTTCCGCAGGAATGCTGCTCTCCGCCGTGGCCCATCTGAAACGGCGGAATAAGGAATGGCGTAATCTGCGGCTTTACGGTCAGGAACGCAATCTGCTTACCTCGGCCATGGGCCGGATGAATCTCTTTCTCCACGGTATCGAAGATTTTCGTATCCTTCGGGGGGATACCCTGGCAAATCCCGCCTTCGTCGAAGGAGATCGGCTCATGCAGTTCGATGTGGTTCTGGCCAATCCTCCGTATTCCATCAAACAGTGGGATAGAGATGCCTGGTCTGCGGATCCCTGGGGGCGGAACATCTACGGCACCCCTCCCCAGGGCCGTGCGGATTACGCCTTCTGGCAGCATATCGTGGCAAGCATGAAGGCGGACACCGGACGGTGTGCCATTCTCTTTCCCCATGGAGTTCTTTTTCGCAATGAAGAACTTGTCATGCGGGAAAGACTGATCGATCATGATGTGGTGGAATGCGTGCTGGGGCTCGGCCCCAACCTCTTTTACAACTCTCCCATGGAAGCCTGTGTTCTCATCTGCCGTATGAATAAGCCCGAAGAACACCGAAATAAGGTTCTCTTTATCAATGCGGTGAATGAAGTAACCCGTGAACGAGCGCAGAGCTTTCTCACGGAGGAGCATATTCAACGCATCGTTGCCGCCTACCGGGTTTTTGATGACAAGGAGGGGTTTGCCCGGGTGGTGGGCAACCACGAGATTCGGGAGAAAGGCGGCAATCTCAGCATCCCCCTTTACGTTCGGGAGAGTAACGGTAACGGAAAGGGAGCCGCCGAAACCATCAGCCTCGAGGAGGCCATTGCGGACTGGCAGAAAAGCTCCGCAGCATTGCGAGAGTCCATGGATGACCTTTTTGAGATGCTTGAGCAAGAGGCAGACCATTTTCGTGAGGGTACGGAAATGGTTCGGGATCAATCTCCTGGCGCCGGGAAATTGATGGGGGCCTCGGGCGGAAAAGAATCACGGTTATGAAAGCGGAGGAAAGAATGAAGGCTCTGAAAGAGAACAACTCCGGACCGGGTTATGTACATCTTCTTGCGGAGGTGAAAGAGCGCATCCGTTCGGCCCAGTATGCGGCGCTGAAAGCGGTTAATTCCGAGCTGGTGGGGCTGTACTGGGATATCGGGCGGATGATCGTGGAGCGGCAGAGAGATGCCCAGCATGGCATGGCTATTGCCGAACAGCTCTCCAAGGATTTGCAGAGGGAGTTTCCCGGAATCAGCGGTTTTTCCAGGCGTAATGTCTTCTACATGCGAGAATTTTACCTTCTTTACTGCAACGACAAGCGAGTGCAACCACTGGTTGCACAAATTGGCTGGACTCACAATCTGGTGATTTTTCAGCGTTGCAAGGATCCTCTGGAACGTGAATTCTACATACGCATGACCCGTAAATTCGGATGGTCCAAAAACGTGCTCGTTCACCAGATTGCAAACCAGAGCTACGAAAAATCCCTGCTTGGGCAGACTAACTTCGACCGGGCCTTGACGCCGGAGCTGCGTGCTCAGGCCAAGCTGGCGGTGAAGGATGAATATACCTTCGATTTCCTGGAACTTGGGGAGGAACACGGGGAGCGTGAGCTGGAACGGGCACTCATTGCAAAAATAGAAGATTTTTTGCGGACTATGGGAGGCATGTTTGCCTTCATGGGAAGCCAGTACCGGTTGGAGGTGGAGGGAGAAGAATTTTTTATCGATTTACTGCTCTTTCATCGGCGGTTGCGCTGTCTGGTGGCGGTGGAGCTGAAAATCGGCAAGTTCAAACCCGAATTCGTGGGAAAAATGCAATTTTACCTGACCGCCCTGGATCGGCAGATCCGGCAGGAGGATGAAAACCCCTCCATCGGTATCATTCTCTGCAAGGAAAAAAACCGCACCATCGTGGAATATGCCCTGCACGATGCCAACAGGCCCATCGGGGTAGCAACCTACGAAATTACCAGGATCCTCCCCAGGGAGTTAAGGGGGCAACTCCCCCAGCCGGAAGAGATTGCGGCTTTGTTGGAGGGACTCGAAGAATGATCACGCGTTCCCTGAAACCCGGTTGGAAGATGGTGAAGTTCGGTGATGTCGTAAAAAATGCCAATCTTGTGGAACGCGCTCCCGAGGCCGATGCTATAGAACGAATCGTGGGATTGGAACACATTGACCCTGAAAATCTGCATATCCGGCGCTGGAATTCCGTTGAAGATGGCACCTCCTTTACCCGTAAATTCGTACCGGGACAGACGCTTTTCGGCAAGCGCCGGGCTTATCAGCGCAAGGTCGCTTTTGCAGAATTTGAAGGCATCTGCTCGGGAGATATTCTCACCTTCGAACCAAAGGATAGAGAAGTGCTTTTGCCGGAACTTTTGCCCTTTATTTGCCAAAGTGACACCTTTTTCGACCATGCTCTCGGAACTTCGGCGGGATCTCTGTCACCAAGAACCAGTTGGACGGCGTTAAAAGAGTTTGAATTCCCACTGCCCCCTCTGGAGGAACAAAAACGCATCGCCGAAATCCTGTGGGCAGCGGATGAGGCAGTAGTCGCTTATCGAGAGGTTTTGAATCATATGCACATAATTTTTCAAAATCGCCTTGAGCAGATTTTTGATATATTGAGCTGCTCTGAATTAACATTATCAGAGATTCTTTCCGGTAGCCCAGAGAGTGGTTGCTCAGCCCCACCATCATCCGATAAAACTGGACATTGGGTATTATCGTTAGCAGCGCTTTCCGCCAACGGATATGTTCGAGGAAATTTAAAATCAGTTGTGAAAAGCAGTAAGATGATTGGATCCATCCTAAACAAAGGTGATTTGCTTATCTCACGCTCGAATACGACTAATTTGGTTGGATTTGCAGGGATTTTTGATGAGGATCGCAAAGATGTTTCTTTTCCCGATACTATGATGCGATTGCCAGTAAACATGGAAAAAGCACTTCCTAAATACATTGAATTGGTACTACTTTCCAGTCGGGGGAGACGTCATATGATGAAAACTGCTTCGGGGACCAGTAGTAGTATGAAAAAGATTAACAGGAAAACCCTCGCAGAATTTAAATTCCCCGTTCCAAATCTTAACGCTCAAAAAAGGATTGTTTCGCAATTTAATGAGCAGAAGAGGCATCAAAAAACGATAATAAGTCATATTTCTAGAATTGAAAAGGTGCTCTCGTCATTTAGGAATGAAACAATGGGAGCCTTTTGAGTTTAGTGAAAAAATATGATGGAACAAACAGTGAAAGAAGTGTGAACTCTGAAGAGTGAGGTGGAAGATGAGTTTTTTTAACGAAGAAAACACCGTCGAAAAACTGGTTTTGGATACCCTGACCATGCGAGATACTCCACGGCGTGTTGCCGATCGCCGGCCCGACTACCTTGCTTCACACTTCACCCTTCACATTTCAAACTTTCCCTGGCGTTTTCTTCCCGCCGAAGATCTGCCCCGTTCTTCCTCGGATGTATTGGTGGAATCCATGGTGCGGGATGCCCTTATTCGCCTGAATCCGGAAATCAAGGCCCAGCCCGACCGGGCGGACGAGGTGCTCTACCGCCTGCGGGCTCTCCTCCTTTCGGTACAGAGTGAAGGCCTGGTGCGGGCCAACGAGCTGTTTTCAGAATGGCTGCGGGGGGAGAAATCCATGCCCTTCGGTGAACGGGGAGAACATACCCCGGTGCGCCTTATAGATTTCGAAAATCTTGGCAACAACGATTACGTGGTTACCAACCAGTGGGTCTATCCGGTGAAGGACGGAGGGCGCCGCTTCGATATCGTCATATTGGTGAACGGGATTCCCCTGGTGATCGGCGAGGCCAAAACTCCGGTGCGCCCGGCTGTAACATGGGTGGATGGAGCCAGCGATATCCATGAGGGCTACGAAAAGAGCGTTCCCCAGATGTTCGTTCCCAACGTTTTTTCCTTTTCCACCGAAGGAAAGTGCTATCGTTACGGCTCCGTGCGTATGCCTATCGATATCTGGGGGCCGTGGCACAATGGAAGTGTGAAGGGTGAAGTTGGAAGTGTGAAAGAGGGAAATCTGGAGAGTGTGCAAAGGGCAATCAGGAGCATGCTTCGGCCGGAAGTCGTACTGGATATTTTACAGAACTTCACTCTCTTCGCCACGGACAAGGAGCATCGGCGCATCAAAATTATCTGCCGCTATCAGCAGTATGAAGGGGCCAACTTGATAGTGGATCGGGTGGTGAAGGGGTATCCCAAAAAGGGCCTGATCTGGCACTTTCAGGGGTCCGGGAAGTCCCTGCTCATGGTTTTTGCGGCTCAGAAGCTGCGGATGCATGGGGGGCTCGGCAATCCCACGGTGATGATCGTGGTGGATCGCATCGATTTGGATACCCAGATTACCGCCACCTTCAACGCTGCGGATATTCCGAACATGATCGGTGTCGCTACCCGGCAGGAGCTGCAAAACTTGCTGGAGACAGATACCCGCAAGATCATTATTACCACCATTCACAAGTTCGGCGAGGCCGAGGGATGTTTGAACGAACGTTCGAACATCATCGTCATGGTGGACGAGGCGCACCGGACTCAGGAGGGCGACTTGGGACGCAAAATGCGGGAGGCCCTTCCCAGGGCTTTTCTTTTCGGCCTCACCGGAACGCCGATCAACAAGCGGGACCGCAACACCTTCTGGGCTTTCGGAGCGGAGGAGGACGAGCAGGGATACATGAGCCGCTACTCCTTCCAGGATTCGATTCGGGACAAGGCCACGCTGCCCCTCCATTTCGAGGCGGTGGACGTGAAGCTTCATATCGACAGGAATGCCATCGACGAAGCCTATTCCCGGATAACCGGGAGCCTGAGCGAGGAGGATCGGGATGATCTGGCAAAACGGGCCGCCAAGATGGCGGTGCTGATCAAGGTACCGGAACGGGTAACTGCCATTTGCAAGCATATTACCGAACACTTCCGTGAGAAGGTGGAGCCTCGCGGCTTGAAGGCCCAGGTGGTGACCTTCGATCGCGAATGCTGCGTGCTTTACAAAAAGGCCATGGACGAGTTGGTGGGGCCCGAGGCCAGCGCTATCGTGATGCACGTTCAGGGAGGCAAGTCCGATGAGTATGCGGAGTGGAAACTCTCCAAGGACGAAGAGGAAACGCTCCTCGACCGCTTCCGGAATCCCAAGGATCCCCTCAAGTTTCTCATCGTCACGTCCAAACTTCTTACGGGCTTCGACGCTCCCATTCTGCAGGCCATGTACCTGGACAAGCCCATGAAGGATCATAATCTTCTGCAGGCCATCTGTCGTACCAACCGAATTTATTCCGGCAAGACCCACGGATTGATCGTAGATTACCTGGGTATCTTCGATGATGTGGCCAAAGCCCTCGATTTCGACGAAAAGGCGGTGCAGAAGGTCATTACCAATCTGGAGGAACTCAAAAAGGAACTGCCCCGTATGATGGTAGGGAGCCTTGCGTTCTTTCCCGGAGTGGATCGTGCCGTGGGGGGGTACGAGGGGCTGATTGCGGCCCAGGATTGTCTTCCGGATAACGAGACTCGGGATAGCTTTGCGGCGGAATATACGGTGCTTTCTCAACTCTGGGAGGCCCTCTCTCCCGATCCCTGTCTTGGCCCTTACAAAAAGGATTACACCTGGCTGACTCAGGTTTATGAATCCGTAAAGCCTCCGAGCGGTCACGGCAAGCTGCTCTGGCACGCTCTGGGAGCGAAGACCATTGAACTGGTGCATGAGAACGTGCACCTGGAGACGGTACGCGACGACCTGGAAACCCTGGTGATGGATGCGGAGGTTCTCGAAGGCCTCTTGAAAGACGGAGATCCGGGCAATACATCCAAAGAGATCGAGATCAAGCTCATCGCCCGGTTGCGTAAACATAAGAATAATCCGCAGTTCGTCGCTTTGGGGGAGCGTCTCGAAAAGCTGAAAGAGCGGCACGAACAGGGGTTGCTTCACAGTCTCGACTTTCTCAAGGAGCTGTTGACCCTGGCCAGGGATGTCGTTCATGCGGAGAAGCGGGTGGATCCGGTGGATGAACGAACCAAGGCCAAGGCGGCCCTCACGGAACTCTTTGGGGAGGTGCGAAGCGGTGAGACTCCGGTGGTGGTGGAGCGGGTGGTAACCGATATCGACGAGATTGTGCGTCTGGTTCGCTTTCCGGGATGGCAAAATACCAAGGCCGGGGAGCGGGAGGTTCAGAAGGCCCTGCGCAAGGTGATTTACGTGAAATACAAGATCAAGGATCAGGATCTGTTCGATAAGGCCTTCGGATATATCCGGCAGTACTATTAAGAAAAAGAATCATTCGTTGAAACGAGGGATTCCGAAATTTTCGGAATCCCTCGAAAAGAGATCTGGAAAAAGATCTTCCTATTTTTCCGCATATTCCCGGAAGGTTCCCCGGATTTCCCCGAGAAACCACCGTCCCCGGGCGATCTGCTTTTTCACTTGCTCGAATCCCGTGCCTCCGTAGGTGTTTCGTCCTTCCACGGCCTTTTCCGGAGTGAGAAGAGGAGGCAGATCCTCCCGCACCTCGGGAATCAAAGCCTGCCATTCCTCCAAAGAGAGCTGATCCAGAGGGCGGCGGTGCTCCTGGCACCAGGCCACGGAGCGCCCCACCTTCTCGTGGGCCTCCCGGAAGGGAATGCCCTTTCGCACCAGATATTCCGCCACGTCCGTGGCGAGGATGGTGCCTCCCTCGAAGGCCCGCTGGGCCTCCTTCTCCCGAACCTCCACCCGGCTCAGCAGAGGGGGGAGCACTTCCAAAATCGCCTCCAGGGTTTCCAGGGAACGCCAGAGCCCCCGCTTGTCCTCCTGGAGATCCCGGTTGAAGGTGGTAGGGAGTCCTTTGAGGGATATGAGAAGATCCAGAAAATGCCCTATCACCTGGCCCGTCTTGCCCCGGATGATTTCGAGAACGTCCGCGTTCTTCTTCTGAGGCATCATGCTCGATCCGGTGCAGAAGGCGTCGGGAAGCTCGATCCACCGGAACTCCTGGGAGCTGTAGACGATGAGATCCTCCGCCATGCGGCTGCAGTGGATCGTAAAGAGAGAGGCGAAGTAGTGGTAGTCCGTCTGGTAATCCCGGTGTCCCACGGTGTCCAGACTGTTCTCCGTGGGTTCCCGGAAGCCCAGGATCTCCGAGGAGTATTCCCGATCCAGGGGAAGGGTGGATCCCGCCAGGGCTCCCGCTCCCAGAGGGCATTCATCCAGGGATTCCAGGGCGAAGAGAAGCCGCTTCGTATCCCGCCGGAGCGCCGCGAAGTGATTCATCCAGTAATGTCCCATGCTGATGGGCTGGGCCTGTTGGAGATGGGTGTAGCCGGGTACCACCTTCTCCAGATGGCGTTCCGCGTTCTCCAGGAGCACCTCCAGAAGGTCTCCCAGGGCGATGCCTACCCGGGCGAGCCGGGAGCGCAGATAGAGCCGTACCGTGGTGGCCACCTGGTCGTTCCGGCTCCGCCCCATGTGAAGCTTGGCTCCCAGGGGACCGAGGATCTCGATGAGCCGGGATTCGATGTTCATGTGCACGTCCTCCAGCTCCACCGAAGGCTCCAGTTTTCCCGAACGGATCTCCTCCTCCACCTGGTCCAGTCCCTCGCAGAGTCCTTTTCCCTCTTCCGGGGAGAGGAGCCCGATCTTCACCAGCATCTGAACATGCCCCTTACTGCCCCGGATGTCCTCCGCATACATGCGCCAGTCCAGATCGAGGGACTCCGTAAATTTCTGCACCACCTCGGCGGTGTTCTCCTTGAATCTTCCTTTCCACATGGTTCGTCCTCCCTGCCATATCCTTATCGCTCCGGTTTCCTCCGGAGCACATTCTCCGTTTTGGAAAGCCCCGAATATTTCTTCTCCCGGGAGGGTACGCTTTTTTCGGTTTTCCTGTCAATCTTTTATTCCCCCCGGTTTGCCTGAAGTGTGGAAAAATCCCCGGTCTTCGGGATCTGGAGAGATGCTCCGAAGGCCGGGGATTTCGAGGAGGGGAGAGATTTTTTTAGGATTTTATTCGGTGCCGAGTTTTTTCAGAACGTAGCCTCCCAGGGCGGCGCTTCCCCGCCAGAGCACGTCCTCGTTGATGTCGAACCGGGGGTGATGGTGAGGGTAGTTTTTTCCGTCTCCCTTGCCCGCTCCGAGAAAGAAGAAGCCTCCGGGGCGGTGTTCCAGGTAACAGGCCATGTCCTCTCCCACCATGGTGGGGGCGGTAAGCTCCCGGGCTCCGGAATCGCCGAAAAGCTCTTTGGCGAACTTCAGGAAGTCCGCCGCTTTTTCCGGAGGATTGATCACCGGAGGAGCTCCCCGGAAAAGCTCGATTCCGCAGCTTCCCCCGAGAGTTGTGGCTATTCCCGAGGCGAGTTCCTTCAGCCGGATGCTTATTCGATCCCGATCCTCGGGAGTGACGGTGCGGAAGGTGCCTTCCATTTCCGCCTTTTCGGGAATCACGTTGTAGGCGCTGCCTCCGGTGGTACGTCCCACGGTGACCACCACGGGATGTACCGGATCGATCTCCCGGCTCGCCAGGGTCTGGAGGGCCGAGAGAAACTGCCCTCCCATCACGATGGGGTCCACTCCCCGGTGTGGGGTGGCTCCGTGGGTGCCGGCTCCCCGGAATTCGATACGAAAACGATCCATGCTCGCCATGGCGGTGCCTCGGTGAATGCCGATCTCTCCCGGAGCGAGTTCCGGAAAGATGTGCCCCACGTGGAGCCCCCAGACCTCATCCACGCCTTCCAGAACGCCTTGGGCGATGAGGGCTTCCGCTCCTTGGGAGATCTCCTCTCCCGGCTGAAAGAGAAGCCGCACCCGCCCCGCCAGGGAAGAGAGGTTTTCCCGGATCAGCTTTGCCGCTCCCAGGAGCATGGCCATATGGCCGTCGTGGCCGCAGGCGTGCATGTTTCCCGAATCCGAGGCGAAGGAAAGTTCTGTGTCCTCTCGGATGGGAAGGGCGTCCATGTCCGACCGGAGGAGAATCGTCTTGCCCCCACGGGGGGCTTCCATATCCGCAATAATTCCCCAGGTGTTTCCCACCCGGTGCCCCGGAATGCTCAGCTTGGCGAGCTCCTCCAGGATTTTCGTTCCCGTTCGGGGAAGTTCCATGCCCGTCTCGGGAATGCGGTGAAAGTCCCGCCGCCAGGCGATCAGATCAGGCTGCAGTTTATGAGCGGATTCCAGAAAGGATTGCATCTTTTCGGCCTATACGCTTTTGGTCATCCAGTCCAGAAGGTTCTTCCAGAAGGTGTTGTAGTGCTTCCAGTTCACGAACTCCGGCGGGCCCCAGTGGGGAGCGCAGTCCGAGGTGAAGGCGGCGGTGCGTCCCTTGCCGCATTCCCGGAGGGCGATGAAGGGATCTCCGTTGAGAGAGGCCACTATCGTTCCTTCCTTCAGGGGAAGGGTGGCGTTGTATCCCAGGAAGAAGGGCCAGGGTTCGTGGATGCCCCGGAAGACGGGGTGTTCCGGATCGGTGATTTCCGGCAGAAATCCCTGGGGAAGCTCCACCCGGTCGTCCCGGTCCAGGCAGGCCACGGGAAGAACCTCCGCGAGGGAGGTCTGGCCGAACCGGGCCTTGGCATCGATTCCCGAGAAGGACATGTAGCCCCCCACCATGCAGAGGCTTCCCCCCCGATGCACGTAGTCCCGGAGGAGATCGCAGCGGTTGGGGGTTCGCTGGCTGCGGTTGAATGTGCCGGGAGCCAGGAGCAGAGTGTTGGATCCGATGTCAGAAAGCAGTACCGCGTCGTAAACATCCAGGGCTTCCGGAGAGGAGGGGAACTCCTCCGGAGCGAGATGATTGGGAAGAAAGACCACGTCGTACCCTCCCGCTTCCAGGGCCTCCCGAAGCCATGCCACACCTTCTTCATATTCGCAGGTGTTGAAGGTGTCGAATCCCTTCACGTGCACCGTGTGCTTCATCCAGGATTCCCCGGCGATAAGAACTTTTTTCATGATTTTTTTCCTCCTGTCCAGTTCACGATCAGATGGGCGTATATCAGAATGCATTGCAGATACTGATTCAAAGGAAGCCATTCGTCCGGCATGTGGCAGTTCTCCAGAGGCCCCGGCCCGAGGATCACCGTGGGCATCTTGCCGATGTTGCGGAGTAGCCGGGCGTCGTTTCCCGCGGCGGAGCCGTTTATCACTGGAGCTTTTCCGGTGCCCCAGGCCACGGAGTTCTTGAGAGTGTCCAGAAAGGGATGGTTCTCTTCCATTTCGAAGGCCCCTCCCTCCTGATAGATGGAGATCTCCGGAGGATGTTCCCGGAGCCAGGGGTCTCCCTGGGCCCGGAGCTGCAGCCGGGAGAGCACCTCCTCCACCACGGCGTTCCGTTCCATGACTTCCGGGAGATAGTGAAGGCAGATCTTGCTTTCGCAGAAGTCCGGTACCGTGGAACCTGCGGTGCCTCCCCGGATGACCCCAAGATTGAGGGTGGGGGGAGGAAGCAGGGGATGCCGGTATTCCATGAGCCATTGATGTTCCATCTCCCTCAGGGCTTCCGTGAGAAGCATATTTTTCTCGATGGCGTTGATTCCCCGCCACTTGGTGCCCGAGTGGAGTGCCACCCCCCGGGTGACCATGCGGAAGAAGAGAAACCCCATGTGAGCCCGGGTGATGGCGCATCCCGTGGGCTCGCAAACCACCGCCGCATCCGCCCGGTATCCCCGGAGGAGTGCCCCCAGGGTGCCGTTGCCTCCTCCTTCCTCGTCCACCACCGAGAGGATGGTCACGTCTCCGGGAAGATCGTACCCCCCCTCCTGAAGGAGCCGCACCGCCATAATGGAGGCCATAAGTCCCCCCTTCATATCGCAGGAGCCCAGGCCGTAGAGACGATTTCCCCGGATTTCCGGTTTCAGGGGATCCAGGCTCCAGGAGCCGGGATCCCCCGGAGGCATGGTGTCCACATGGCCGTCGAAGAGAATCGAGGGGCCTTCGCCTCCGGGAAAGGTAGCCGCCAGGTTGTAGCGATCCGTATAGTCGTGTCCGGGATTTCCCTCGCCGAAGCGTTTTCGTCCTTCTTCTATGAGGGATTCCTCCATAGGTTCCCGGATTACCCGGGCTCCCATGTCGCGAAGAAGGGATTCCAGATACTCCTGGCCGTTCTTTTCCCGGCCCCCCTCGATGCCGTGTCCCAGCACTTGGGTATCCCGGCTTACCAGATCCAGAAGGGGAGCGATATATTCCTCCCGCCGCTTCTCCAGAAGGGTACGGAGCCGTTCCATGATCAGGCGAAATTACAGCCCGGGCAAGGGAGGTGGTCGTAGAGCTTCAGGGTATCGTGAATCAGATCCCAGAAGCGTTCCACATCCAGTTCCAGGGCCACCTCCGCATTGGGGGCCTTCCTGGTCATGCCGAAGTAGTCGCAGCAGGTGCGGCCGTAGGTGTGCTCTCCCCGGAGTTCCACCTCCACCGCCATGGGTTTGGTCTTTATAAGGGTGGGGTCGATGAGCCAGGCCACCGTGGTGGGATCGTGAAGAGGGGGGCCCTCCCAGCCGAAGACTTCCTTCTGGGTCTTGGCGAAGAATTCCATAAGCTCCACGAAAAGCTCCGAGACGGGATTACCGATTCCCCGCATCCGTTCCACCACCGAGGGAAAAACCTTGGCCTGCCGGGTGAGATCCAGTCCCATCATCACCAGAGGCCGTCCCGAGGAGAAGACCACGTGGGCCGCCTCGGGATCCGCAAAGATATTGAACTCCGCCGCGGGGGTGATGTTCCCCAGTTGATAGGATCCTCCCATGAGGACGATGCGTTCGATCTTTTCGATGATCCGGGGTTCCATCCGCATGGCCATGGCGATGTTCGAGAGAGGCCCCGTGGGAACCAGGGTAACGTCTCCCGCGGAGCTCATAAGAACCTCTATGATGAGCTGCACCGCATGACGGCTGTCCAGGGAAACCGTGGGCTCCCCGAAGGTGGGGCCGTCCAGGCCGGTGACGCCGTGAATGTCGTCGGCGATAACCTGGCGCCGTACCATGGGGCCGGACATGCCCGCCGCCACGGGAACCCCCGTGACCCCCAGGGCGGTGGCCACGTTGAGGGCGTTTCGGGCGGTCTTTTCCAGGGTTTGGTTCCCCGCCACCACCGTAATGGCCTGAAGGTCGATCCGGGGATGGGCCCAGGCGAGCATCATGGCCACTGCGTCGTCGTGGCCGGGATCCATGTCGAGAATGATTTTTACGGGTTTCTTGGTCATGAAGAAATCGCTCCTTTAGTAATTACTGTTTCGTTTCGGATATCTTCAGAGAACTTTGGGCCTTTTTCTCTTTCCGACTTTTGCGGATCATGGCGAGAGAAAGCACGGTAATGGTAGCCACGTAGGGAATCATGAGAATGAACTGAGAGGGAAGCCCCAAAGATTGGAGCCGAGATCCCACGGAATCCGTAAAGCCGAAGATGAGGCAGCCGATCCAGCTCCGGAGAGGATCTCCGCCGCCGAAGAACATGGCCGCCACTCCCATGAAGCCCCGGCCGTTGGTCATGTTTTCCGCGAAAAGCCGGGAGTATCCCAGGGAGAGATAGGCTCCCGCCATGCCCCCGAGAAGTCCCGAGTAGAGCATTACCTCGAACTTCCGCCGGAAAACGTGAATTCCCGCAGTGGACGCCGCCAGGGGGTGGAGCCCCACGCTTCGGAGGCGAAGGCCCCAGACGGTGCGGTAGAGAACCCACTGGAGCACGAAGACCAGGAGAATTCCCAGAGGTTCGAAGAGGGAATAGTTGTTGAAAAGGGTGTTGACAACCTCGTTGCCCGAAAGAAAATCGAAGTGCAGCCGAGGAAGGGGAACGATGGCGCTATCGTAGAAGGATCCCGAGGTGTGCAGAACCTTTTGCAGCAGAAAGCGGGTTACCGCCAGGGCGAGCATGTTGATAGCCATGCCCACCACGAAGATGTCCGCCTTGTACTTGAGGTGGGCGAAACCCATGATGGCCGCGATGAGGAGCCCCACTCCCATGGCGGCGGCCAGGGCCAGAACCCAGCTTCCCGTGAGGTAGCTCGTGGCTACCGCGGTGAAGGCTCCGCAGAGCATGATTCCCTCCACCCCGATGTTCAGAATGTCCGCCTGCTGGGTGAGAATGCAGGTCAGGGTGGCGAAGAGAATGGGAGTGGAAGCCCGAATGGTGGCGTGAATCAGGGTAACGTTGAAAACCAGAGAAAGATTGTCCCACATGGCTTAATCCTCCTGTTCCCGAAGGGCGGCTTTTCTACGGCGGCGCAGAAGAAAGAGCCCTTCCATGGCGGCGAGAAGAATGAACATGGCGATAATGGCATCCACCAGGGATTTGGGAATTCCCGTAAAGCGCTCCATTCCCAGGGCTCCCGCCTTGAGGGCCGCCAGAAAGAAGGCCAGCACCGGAAGAAGCCGAATGTCGTTTCGGGCGATGAGAGAGGCGAGCATGCCGTCGAAGGCGATGCCCACGGAGAAATTATCCAGAAAAGAGCCGTAGATTCCCATGACCTCGATGGCTCCCGCCAGACCTCCCAGGGCACCGCTCAGGACCATGCCCCACACCATGGTGCGTTGAGGATTGATGCCCACGTGGGCGGCGTAGCCCGGATTGTCCCCCACGCTCCGCATGCGGTATCCCCAGGTGCTGTGGTGCACCAGCCAGTAGACGATTATCAGGGCTGCCAGGGCGATATAGAGCCCCGTATTGGCCCGGCTCGGCATGAGAATGCGCCCCAGAATGGCGCTCTCCGCCAGAGGAGTTGTCTGGGGAACCCCGGTCTTTGCCGAGAGGGGATATCCCACGAGGTAGGAGGTAATATAGATGGCCACGTAGTTGAAGAGGATGGTGGTGCAGACCTCGTTCACCTTGTAGTAGGCCTTGAGGGCTCCCGGAATGGCTGCCCAGGCGCCTCCGGCGATCATGGCCACCAGAATGCAGAGAGGAATATGGAGCAGTGCGGGAAGCCCCGTAAAGGCCGCTCCCGCCCAGGCGGCGGCGATGGCTCCGAGATAGAGTTCTCCCTCCACTCCCACGTTGAAGACCGCCACCTTGGAGGACACCGCGAAGGCCAGGGAAGTAAGAAGAAGGGGGACGAAGCGTTCCAGGGTGCCTCCGAAGTTGAACTTTCCCCAGAAGGCTCCTCGCAGGAGCTCCCGGTAAGCCTCCAGGGGATTTTCTCCGAGAAGGAAAATCACCAGGGCTCCGAAGAGAAGGGAAACCGCGATGGTGAAGAGAGTGTTGTAAAGTGCGTTTCTACGCATGGTCCGACCCTCCCGTCATGAGCAGTCCCAGATGCTGTTCATCCGCTTCTTCCGCCCGGAGGATTCCGGTAATGCGCCCCTCGAAGAGCACCGCCATGCGGTCGCAGAGGGAGAGAATCTCCTCCAGATCCGCGGAGACGAGAAGGATGGCGGTTCCCCGGTCCCGGGCCGCCACCAGAGCCTTGCGGATATTTTCGATGGATCCTACATCCACTCCCCGGGTGGGCTGGGATGCCAGAAGCAGATCCCCTTCCGCGTCGATCTCCCGAGCGAGAACGATTTTCTGAGCGTTCCCTCCCGAAAGATTCTGGGTGGGGAGATCCGGTTTGGGAGGTCGAATATCGAAGGCCCGGATGAGCCTTTCCGCGAAACGGCGGAGTTCCCGGGCGGAAAGGGCAAGTCCCCGGGAGAGGGGGTTTTTTCGAAAAGCCAAGCCTCCCAGATTTTCCTCGGTGGTCATCTTGCGATTGAGGCCCCGGGCGTTTCGGTCCTCGGGGATGTGAGCCACTCCGGCGCGGCGTACCTCCAGAGGAGTGCGGTTCTGAATCTCTTTGCCCCGGAGGCGGATAGCTCCTTTTTCCACCTTCCGGAGCCCCGCGATGGCTTCCACCAGTTCGCTCTGGCCGTTGCCGTCGATGCCGGCGATGCCGAAGATCTCGCCTCGGCGGACGTCGAAAGAAATGCCCCGAAGCTTGGAGAGTTCTTTTTTGCTGGGAACGAAGATATTTTCCACCGAAAGGATCTCTTCTCCCGCCTCGGCAGCTCGGGATCGCTGGATTCCGAGAAAGACCTCCCGTCCCACCATGAGCCGGGCGAGTTCCTGCATGGAGGTTTCCGAACGATTCCGGGTGCCCACGTGTTTTCCGTGACGCATTACCGTGATCCGGTCGCTGATCTCCATAACCTCCTGAAGTTTGTGGGAGATGAAGACGATGGATTTGCCGTCCTTGCGCAGAATGCGGAGAATGCTGAAGAGCCGGGATGCCTCCTGAGGAGTGAGTACTGCGGTGGGCTCGTCGAGAATCAGAATTTCCGCTCCCCGGTAGAGGGTCTTTATGATTTCCACTCTCTGGGCTTCCCCCACAGAGATTTCATTCACTTTTTTGTGAAGCTGGATGGAAAGGTCGTAGCTCTCCACGTACGAGCGTATTCTTCGGGTGGCCTCGTCGAAATCGATACGGTGCCCCTTTCGGGGTTCCGCTCCGAGAATGATGTTTTCCAACACCGAGAGCTCCTGAACGAGCATGAACTCCTGATGCACCATGCCGATGCCCCGGCGGATGGCCTCGGAGGGGGTAAGAGATTCGAGGCGTTCTCCCCGAAGGAAAATTTCTCCCTCCTCGGGCTCGTAAAGGCCGTAGAGGGTTTTCATCAGTGTGGATTTGCCCGCCCCGTTTTCTCCGATGAGAGAGTGAATCTCTCCGGGGCGGAGGTCGAAATTCCCTCCGTCGATGGCCCGGACGTTGGGAAAGGTCTTCACGATATTTCGCAGAATTACGAGATTTTCCGTCGCCAATCTCACCACTCCAATCGGAATTGACATAAAGGGGCGGCTCTTTTGAGAGCCGCCCCGGAGAGAAAGGGAGTACTAGTTGCGCTGGAAGCCCTCGTAGGCCTCTACCGTAATGGTGCCATTCTTGACCTCTTCCGTGAGAACCTGAATTCTATCCAGCAGATCCTGGGGGAACTTATCCCCCAGAGCTTCCTTCATGACGGACATGTCCGTAAGGCTCACGCCTCCCGAGGCGATGCCCATTTCGATTACCGTATCTCCCACGAAGGTGTTTTCCACCACGTCCTTCACCAGCTTGTAGCTCGCCTGATCCACCCGCTTCAGCATGGATGTGAGAATATGGCCGGGATAGATGGCATCCTGGTTGAGGTCCACGCCGATGGCGTACTTGCCCGTTTCGTTGGCGGCTTCCAGAATGCCGTTCCCCGTATTGGAGGCCACGTTCATCACGATATCCGCGCCCTGGTCGTACTGGGCCAGGGTAAGCTCCTTACCCTTGAGAGGATCGTTGAAGGTGCCCGCGAAGGAGACCAGAATCTTTACGTCCGGATCCACGTACTTGGCTCCCTGCTCGTAGCCCACCAGAAAGTCGTGGAGCACCGGAATATCCATGCCCCCTACCCAGCCGATGATTTTCTTGTCGTTCACGCCGGGAAGATCCGTCTTGGTGGTGAAGAGGGCCGCAGCGGCTCCCGCCAGAAAGGAACCCTCGTTCTGGGCAAAAACGATGGACTGTACGTTGGGGGCCTTCACGGCGCCGTCGATGACGCCGAACTTCACATCCGGAAATTCCGCGGCATGTTTCGCCACGAGCTCCGCGATCTGGGTGCTGCATCCCAGCACGAGATCGTATCCCGATGCGGCCATGGCCATGACGTTGGATTCCCAGTCACCGGGATTTTTGGACTCCATGACCTTGACCTCGATGCCGAAGTCCTTTATGGCCTGCTCAAGTCCTTCGTAGGCGGAGTCGTTAAAGGATTTGTCCCCCAGAAATCCCGCAAGTACCAGAGCTACCTTTACGGGTTCCGCCGAGGCGGGCTGAAGGGAAGCGGTGAGAAATGCAAAGGCGCAGACGAGGCAGACAAAAGCCGTAAAAAAGGTTCTTTTTTTCATAATTTCAAAATCCTCCTTCGTAGACATGGAATGATGACACACCGTGTTTTCCGCCGGGCCCCCTCCCTCCGGAGGGGTAGCGATTTCCATACGAACCTTCTGATGAAAAAATGTTTTCTCTATCCTCGAGGATCACCTCCCGGAAGGGCTCCCGAGGACTCCCGGACTCGAAGTTCCGTCTTCAGAAGCACCTGTTTGTTCGGAGTGTTGTCGCCTTGATTCATGCGTTCCAGCAAAAGGCTGACCGCCATATGCCCCATTTCCTGCCGGGGCTGGGCCACCGTGGAGAGAGCGGGATTGAAATACGAAGCCAGCCGAATGTCGTCGAAGCCCACCACGGAAATATCTTCGGGAATCCGGAGTCGATTTTCGCAGAAGGCGGTGATGGCTCCGAAAGCCATGAGGTCGTTGCAGGCGAAAAGCGCCGTGGGAAGAGGTTTTTTTCGAGCCATCATTCGCTGGGCGCAGCGATACCCCCCTTCAGGAGTGAAATCGCCTCGAAAGATGAGGTCCGGATCCATCTCGATGCCCGCATCTTTCAGGGCTTGGACGTACCCCTTAACCCGGTCGCTGCTGGGAGAGACCTGAGAAGGCCCTCCCAGGCAGGCGATATGACGGTGTCTCAGAGAAAGAAGGTGTTCCGTGGCCTGGCGGCCTCCCAGGGCGTTATCCACCTGAATGGAGTCTACGGGAAATCCCGGAATCTCCCGATCCAGCATGACCAGAGGAATTTCCAGATTTTCGAAAATCGCCGCCTCCCGGCGGGTCATTCCCACGTTTACCAGAATGAGTCCTCCTACCCGGTTCGATGCCAGCACCTCCACGGCGTTTTTCTGGCGTTCTCTCCGGCTGTCGGAGTTGCAGAGAATCACTCCGTATCCCTGGGCGGCGCAGGCATCTTCCACGCTCCGGGCAATTTCGGCGAAGTAGGGGTTGGTCACGTCGGGAACGATGAGCCCCAGAGTATGGGATTTTCCCCGCCGAAGCCCCCGAGCCAGTATGTTGGGCTGATAATCCAGCTCTTTCATGGCCTGGAGAACTCGGTTCTGGACTTTTTCGCTCACGAAACGGGTTTCGTTCAGCACGTGAGATACGGTGGTTATGGATACTCCCGCCTGTCTCGCGATATCCTTCATGGTGGCCATGCTTTTCCATGCCTCCTTGCGTTCCCTTGGAAAAAGGTTTCCGACAAAAGCAAACGATTGCGCAAACCTTTTCCTCATGCTAGGCTATGAAAATACTTCTGTCAAGTGGAGAAAAGAATTTGTGTAACCGAATCGTGTATATTGATTGTCGTGAAGGTCTCGATCTTGTGAAGGATTGATATGGTTTCCCAAAATAGAAAAGGAAGTGGTTGGATTGTCCCGAATCGTTGTGGTGGGTTCTCTGAACATGGATCTTATCGTGCATACTCCCCGGCTCCCCGCCTTGGGAGAAACTATTCTCGGAGGCCCCTTCGGAGATGCCCACGGAGGTAAGGGAGCCAATCAATCCGTGGCCTGCGCCCGGCTTGGGGCGGAGGTGGCCCATATCGGCCGGGTGGGGGAGGACGCTTACGGTCATCGCCTCAAGGAGGCTTTACGCCTGGAGGGAGTGGATGTGCGGGGCATCTACGGCACTTCCCAGGATCCCACGGGGGTGGCGGTAATCACTCTCGTGGAGGGGGATAACAGCATCATCGTTGCCCCAGGGGCAAATTCCCGGCTTCTTCCGGAGGATTTGGAAAACTCCCGGAACCTTTTGCAGGGAGCTTCCATGCTGCTGGCCCAGCTGGAGGTTCCCGTATCGGCGGTGATGGAGGCTTTTCGCATGGCTCGGAAGATGGGCATTGCCACGGTGTTGAATCCCGCTCCATGGACGGAGCTTCCCGAGGAGATCTACTCCTTGGTAGACCTCTTCGTGCCGAACCGTATCGAACTTGCCCAGGCGAGCGGCACCGAGGACGTGGCTTCCGGGGCGGCGCGCATTCTGGAAAGGGGAGTGCCTTCGGTGGTGGTAACCCTGGGGGAGGAAGGAGCCGTGTACTTTACCCGGGAGAGTTCCGGCAAGGTGCCTTCTTTTCCGGTTTCCGTGGTGGATACCACCGGAGCGGGAGACACCTTTACCGGTGCCCTGGGAGTTGCACTGAGCGAGAAGAAACCTCTGGAGGAGGCGGTGCGTTTCGCCTGCTGTGCCGGAGCCCTGGCCTGCAAAACTCTGGGAGCCCAGCCGGGCATTCCCCGCCGAAAAGATGTGGAGGCTCTGTTCGGAAGGGGATAAGAGCCTTTAGAGCGGTTTCCTCAAAGAGTGTGTCCGAGAGATTGCAGAGGGGACCTTCGTTTATGGATTTCCTCCGCTCCGGTCGAACCACTCCCGTGCTTTGCTACTCCGAACCGGTGCCGATACGTCCTGTGCCGGCACCGGTTTTTTGTTGCGTAAAGCTGGGGTTGCGGATCACAAAACATGCTTGCCGACAATCCATAAACTCCGGTTTTCACGTTGCCGCCATGCAAGGAAAATCGCCTCATTTTTCAAATTTTAATTTTGTCAAAGCGGTGGTTTTAGAAGGTACACCCCGTCATTTCAAGAGCTCAGGGCGTTTATGCGGAATTACGGCTTTAAACCGTGTCCGGCGGAATTTACACCACCTGCCGCCGGGCGAGTTCCGTAAAAAGGCCGCCCTTGGCGAAAAGCTCCCGGTAGGTTCCTTCCTCCACAAGCTGCCCCTGCTGGAGTACCAGAATCCGATCCGCTCCCATCACCGTGGAAAGCCGATGAGCCACCACGATGCGGGTGGCCTCGATATTTTCCAGGCTTTTGCTCACCAGTTCCTGGGTACGGTTATCCAGGGCGCTGGTGGCCTCGTCGAAGAGAAGCACCTTGGGATTTCCCGCCAGGGCCCGGGCTATGAGAAGCCGCTGTTTCTGTCCTCCCGAAATGGTGTTGGCCCCTTCGGTAATCACCGTGTGCACTCCCATGGGCATGTCCGCCAGATCTTCCTTCATTCCCGCCCTGGCGAGGGCATCCTCCACCTGGGCCAGAGAAAGGGGGCGGGAGCAGCGGACGTTGGAGGCGATATCCCCCGGCAAAAGCCCGCCTCCCTGCAGGACCACCCCGATCTGTTCCCGTAATTTTTTCAAATCCAGATCTCCCAGATCCTTGCTGTCGAAGAAGACCCCCCCCGATTCGGGGCGATCGAAGCCGAGAAGAAGCCGGATAAGGGTTGATTTTCCCGCCCCCGAAGGGCCTACCACCGCAATAAACTCTCCGGGTTTCGCGGAAAAGCTCAGGTTCCGGAGTACCGGAGGCCCGTCGCTGCGGTAGCGGAAGGTTACCCGGTCCAGGTCGATGCGCCCCGTGATCATGCCGGGGTCGCTCTTGCGTTCTCCCGTTTCGGGCTCCGTCTCCAGAAGGGGTTTCAGGTTTTCCAGCAGGGGGAGCACGTTCAGGGTAGCGGTGGTGGAGCTGATCACCTGGAGGAAGGATGCCTGAAGGGCGGCGAAGGCGGTCCAGAAAGCCATGAAGCGCCCCGTGTCGTAGGATGCGTCGGAAGCGCTCCAGTGGACGAGGGCATAAAGAATGGCCATGGAGGTTCCCGCAGAAAGAAAGGCCGTGGCGGTGTTCAGGCCGTTTTCCAGGCTTCGGGCCCGAGTGGAGAAGGTTCGCTGATTTCCGAAGAGGTTCGCCCAGCGGGAGAAGGATCGTTCCTCCGCTCCGGCGATGCGTATTTTGGCGATTCCCGTAAGAATCTGGAAGGTAAGGCTGGAGAGCCGGTTCTGAAGAGTCGCCATGCGCCGCTGATACCGGAGCTGCAGCAGATTGACTCCCACCATGAGGATTCCTTGAAGTGTCAGGCAGCCCAGGCCGGTAAGCCCCAGCTTCCAGTCGTACCAGAAGGACTGGCCCAGGTAGAAGATCACGAAAATGCTCTCCACCACCAGGGTTTTCACCGCCAGGGAAGCCACGTTCCGGAGCATGTAAAGTCCCAGGGCCCGGCTGGCCACCTCTCCGGCGGTGGTGGTGCGGAAAAAATCCACCGGAAGCCGGAGGATGCGGTCCCAGATTCCCACGGAAACCGAGTGGTCCAGCACACACTCGGTGCGGAGAAAGGCTATTCCCTGAGCGAAGCGCAGGAGCGCCGAAGATATTCCCAGGGCGAGGAGAATGGCGAAGAGCTGCAGCATCCGTCCCCGTTCCGCCTGGGGAATGACCTCGCTGAAAATAATGCCGTTTATCTCTGGAGGAAAGAGCCCCAGGATGGCCAGGGCGATTCCCACGAGAAAGGTGAAAAAGAGATCTTTTTTGGAGCCTCCCAGCCCGAAATGCAGAAGATCCAGCCCCCGGAGGGGTTTTGCCGGAAGAGGTCGGTAGATATGGTATCCTTCGGGATCCAGGGAGGCGGCAATCTCCTGGGTGACCCGGCGGGTCTCCGTGCCGGATTTCATGACGTAGCTTCCCCCTCCCGTGGGAAGAAGGGTCACGGGAGTTCCTTCCAGAAAGGCCACCAGAGGGGCCCCGTCGGCAAGCCACCAGGATCCCGAGAGAGTGATTCGGCGAATTCGGAGGTTCGCGCTCCTTGCAATATCCTCCAAAGATTCTTCCCGAATGCCTTCGGGAGGCGGCACAAGCTTGGTGCCCAAGAAGGCTGCGGCGGCACCGCAGGCTTGTCTCAGGGGCGTTTCCTCCTGGGAGGAGATGATTTTTCGGAGCTTTCCCCCCAATGCCGAAGCCAGAGTACTCAGCCCCGAAGCCAGGGATCTTTCCCGGGAACGCTGCATCTGCCGCAATTCTCCCAGGTCATCCGCTGCCCGAAGCCGGGCGTTCATGGCCAGGGAAGAGAACAGGGTTTCGCAGAACGTATCGAAAGCGGTTTCCAGAATTTCCTGGCGGAGCAGCTCCTCCGTGGATGCCGTCGTGAGGGAGCATGCCTGAAGAGGAAGAATCCAGCAGCAGGAGGGAAGGGCGAAAAAGCCCGACTCCGGCGTCAGATCTTCGGTGCCCGTAAAGAGAGCCCGCCCCTCTCGGAGCTTTCCCCAGAGAAGAGCCGCCGCTCCTGCGGGCTGGTCCGGTTTCAGTTCCGAATCTCCCGGAGGAATGTTCTGCCGGATCCGGGGAAGGGGAACGATATCCTTCACGATTCCCCGGCCGAGTCCTTCCAGAAAGGTGTCGATCAGAGAAACCGCCTCGGAGGGGCCCAGAAGTTTCGTCTCTTCCAGCAGATCTCTCCGGGATATCCGGAGAATTCGGGTACCGGGAAGACCGCTTGCAAGAAGTCCCATGGCGGTTCCGAAGAGCCCCGTCTCCACTCCGAAGAGAGCCTGGTCCTTTTGGAGGGTGAAGAGGTAGTCCCGCCCTCCGGTTTGTTCGGTTCCTTTCCGGGAGGTGACGTATACGTGGATCTTCCCCTCCAGGATGCACCATATCTGTTCGGGGTCGTCCAGAAAGAAGGGGGTCTTGCCGGTGATGTCGAGAATATCGCCTTTGGAGAGAAGTCTTTCGAAGAGAGGGATCATGAGAAGCTCCTCTGAACGAGCAGCGAAGCGGCGGCGGTAGAGTGGTTTCCGTGGGTATGTGAGAGGCTATGAGCCGGAGAGTCGAAGTCTATGTATCCTCCGGAGCGGTATGGCGCTTCGCATGCTTGAGGAGCCGGGGAGATCCATAGATGGAGGTTCTCGTTAGTTTTCGATAAGATCTGCATAGCGTCCTCCCAGGGCGATCAGTTCTTCGTGAGTTCCCCGTTCCAGCACCTTTCCCTGGTGGAGAACGATAATTTCGTCGCAGTCCCGGATGGTGGAAAGTCGATGGGCCACGATAAGGCAGGTGCATCCCCGGCGGCGGAGGGCCCCGTCGATGGCCTCCTCCGTGGGAGGATCCAGGGCGCTGGTGGCTTCGTCCAATACGAGGAGCGAGGGGCGCCGCACCAGGGCCCGGGCGATTTCCAGGCGCTGCCGCTGCCCTCCGCTGAAGTTTCGGCCGTTCTCTTCCACCTTGGCTTCGTACCCTCCGTTGCGTTCCACGATGTCCCGGTGAATCGCCGCATCCCTGCAGGCCGCCACGATTTGTTCCATGGGAATGGTGTCGTCCCAGAGACTCAGGTTTTCCCGCACCGTTCCCTCGTAGAGGGAGATCTCCTGATCCACGAAGGCGAAGGAGGTGATGAGCTGTTCCCGGGAGATTTCTCCCAGGGGGCGATCGTCCAGGAGCACCTCCCCGGACCAGGGGGTAAAGAGTCCGCAGACCAGCCGGGCCACGGTGGATTTTCCCGATCCCGAGCTTCCTACCAGGGCCACCCGGGAACCGGGCACCAGCTTGAGAGAAAAGTTTTCGATAAGAGCCTCTCCCAGGGGGGAGTAGCCGAAGGAGACATCCCTCAGTTCCAGGCGCCCTGAAAGGCGCACCTGCTGCTTTCCCGCCATTTCTCCCTCCTTCAGGGCGGGGCGTTCCTTTTCCGGAGTATAGCGGAGCACGTCGTCCAGGCGGTTGATATTTCCCTTGGCGGCTTCGAAGGAGCCCCAGAGGCGCACCAGGTCGGACATGGGGGCCAGAGTTTGCTGCATCAGGGTCTGAAGGGCCAGAAGCATACCCATGGTAAGAGCTCCGTTCATTACCCGGAAGCCCCCCAGGCAGAGCACCGAAGCGGTGGCGAGGGAGGTGAGGAGGGGCATCACCGGCTCCATGCGGGCCGAAAAGATTCCCAGAGACGTCCGGGCGTCCGCCACCTTGGCGAGATATCCCGCCAGCCGGGCAAACTGATCGTCCTCCCCCCCGAAGGATTTGATGGTTTCTATCACGTTGAGCCCCCCCAGGGCGGTGCCCGCAAAGCGTCCCATCTCTCCGATGAGCTTTTCGTTGAGATCCGAGCGTTTTCGTTTCACCGAAATCAGCATTCCCAGGCTGAGCATGCCCGCTCCCAGGGCTATCAGAGCCAGAGGAGGATCGTAGAGGGTGATCATGATGCCGTAGAAGATCACCATAAGGCATTGAAGCACCGTGGTGGCCAGTTCTCGCGAAAGAAGCTGGGCCACCTGGTCGTTCAGCTGCACCCGGTTGCCGATTTCTCCGGCGTAGCGCTGAAGAAAGAAGGTATAGGGAAGCTTGAGAAGATGGTTCAGGAAGCGGGCGGAATCCCGGAGGGCCATGGCGATCTCCTGCCGGAGGAGGATGGAGCCCTGAAGCCAGGTGAGAACTCCCGTTACCAGGGCCATGATGCCCATGAGGGTAAGCAGGGGGCGGAACCACTCCATGCGCCCCTCCACAAGAAGGCGATCCACGAAAATTTGTTGGAAGGAAGATTTGAGAATTCCCGGTACCACCAGCCCCAGCCCCGCGAGCACAGCGAAGGCCACCGCCCACTTGGCCCCATAGAGACGCCGTTTCAGGGCTCCCCAGGGGTTCCGGGGTTTTCCTCGAGGCTGGAAATCCGATCCCGGAGTTATGGAAAGGGCCACTCCCGTAAAGGAGCGGTCCAGGGTTTCCCGATCCACCACCCGAGGCCCCGAGGCGGGGTCGTTGAGATAGATTTTTTCTCCCCGAATGCCCTCCAGCACCAGAAAGTGGTTGAAATTCCAGAAGAGGATGATGGGCAGAGGGAGATCTCCCAGCCGATCCGGCTCCTTTCGGTATCCCTTGGCGATCATGCCGTACTGCCGGGCGGCCTTGAGGACGTTTACCGCCTTGCTTCCGTCCCGGCTGATGCCGCACTCCTCCCGGAGGATTTCCAGGGGAAGGTGAACCCCGTAGTATCCCAGAACGATTCCCAGGGAGGCGGCGCCGCATTCGGTGGCCTCCATCTGGATCACCGTGGGAGTGGATACACGTTTGTTCTTCCAGAGGGTTTTCGCAGTCGGGTTATCGGTCATGGGATTGTTCCGAGGGGATTTCCTCTCCAACTCCCAAGAAAAATTTCTTGAGGAAGGGGAGCACCAGGGTTATCGGAGCCTGGCGGCGTACCACCACGGTGATGCCCGCCAGGGTGCCGCTCTGGAGCTTGAGAGGGGGCCCTCCTCCCGAGGACCAGGCGTAGCCGCTCTCGGTCTTCGCGGAAGGCCGCAGTGCCACGGTGACCGTTATGGGAGCTCCTCCCTGGGAAAGGGTCTTGGCGAGCTGATCGTTACCGAGAATGCGCATCATTCCCTTGAGGGACGCGGGATAGCGGGAAACCCGGGTGACGTGTCCCAGAAGAACTCCGAACTCTTCCTGTTTAACCACGGATGGAGAAACCTGGGCCTCCATGCCGGAGAAAATTTTCTTTCCGTGCTGGGGCTGCACGAAGGCGTGCACGTAGAGAGGCTGTCTCTCATCTCCGGTTTTTTCCACCGAAAGAAGAGCCTCCCCGGATTGAATAACCTGTCCGGGGGTCTTGAAAATCTCTAATATCCGCCCCGTGGCGGGGCTGAGAATGAGGCTTTCCAGTTCCAGCCGGTCCTGAAGGGCTCGAAGCTGTTCCCGGGTCGCCAGAAGGCGCATCTTCACGTCGATCTTTTCCCGTTCGAGTTGGGTGGTGGAATCCGCGGCGGTCATGGGAAGCCGGGCCAGCTCTTCCCGGTGGGAGAGAATTTCCTGAAGTGCCGCATTGTACTTGTCCTTCACGTCCAGATACTGGCTTCGGGTAATGTACTTCTTTTGGTAGAGCGCATCATACTGCTGGAGCTGTTCTTCCAGTGAAGCCGCTCGTTCCCGGGCCACCTCCAGGGAGGATGTGAGGGCTCTGCGGCGCCGGGCGAGGTACTCCGCTTCCAGGTTTTTCTTTCCCTCTCCCATCTCCTGCCCCATGTCCTGCTCGATCAGGAGAATCTCCAGCTTTCCCTCAAGTTCCCGGATCTGGTTCTCCAAATCCGGCTGGGCCAGCCGGGCGATAATCTGTCCTTTTTCGACGGTGTCGTCGATATCCACCAGGATCAACGCGAGTCGTCCCGTTCCCGGCGAAGGGGCTTCCTCCAGGGCTCCCTGGCGCAGGAGAATGCCCTGTCCCGTTACCTTGGTGGCCACGGTGCCGTAAAATCCCCAGAGGATAAGAGATACCAAAAGCAGAAGAGTGGCCAAAAGGGCGAACCACGAGGCGGGAGGCACCACCCGGAAAAGGAGGTCGAGTTGTTCCGGCGACGAAAGTCGATCCAGGGCGGATTGGCGGAAAACCTGTTTTTTCATGTTCGAAGAACTCCTTTAAGATTCCTTTAGAGTAGAAACGAGTTCTGGAAGGAAAATTCTCCCCAAGGAACGACTCGATGCTATAGTAGCGCAGGATGTACGATATGGAACAAATTCTACCTCAAATATCGTATGGGGAGGAGAAAAAAAGAATGAAAAACCCGCGCCTTTTTTTGCTGATTATCCTGATGCTTTTTCTGGTTTTCCCCGTGGATTCTCGGGGAGCCTCTTCGGATGCTCCGGGGTTTTCCGAAAAGGAGTATCTGGCCCTCGTGCTGGAGCGCAATGAAGATCTCGGAGCTCTCCGGAAGGAAATCGAGGCCCGGATCTACTCCATTCGGGGGGAGCTTGCCTCCCAGCGTACCTCCGTGGGAATTTCCGCCGAAGTTGATCGCTGGCTCAATCACAGCCGGGGAGATCGATATGCGGATCTCGTGGTAAGCCAGCGCATCGATCTGGGAGGGCGCTACGGACTGCAGGAGCAGGATCTGCTTCTGGGGCTCCGGATTACGGAAAGCCGTTACGCCAACTCCGTAAACGAGGTGCTCGCCAAGGCTTCTTCCACCTATCGCCAGGCGGTGATGGCGGGATTCAACCGGAAGATGCGGGAGGAGGTGCTGGAGCATCGCCGGCAATCTCTGGAGGTAACCCGGGAAAAGTTCGACAAGGAACTGGTCCCTCTTCTGGACCTGCTGCGGGCCCAATCCCAGGTGGACGAAGGAGAGGCCCTGCTTCTTCAGGCTCGGCAGAATTACGAGCAGAACCTTATCGAAATGCGGGCTCTCGCGGGCCAGACAAAGGTGGCTCCCCTTCTCGAAGTGCCGGATATCCCGGAGATCGTCAACCGGGGGCCTGGGGTGGATTACGAAAGGGCCTGGGAGCATCGTCCGGACGTGCAAACCCTGCGCTTTTCCCGGCAGCAGGCTTCGGTGCGGCATGCTTTGGCGGCCCGAGGGCTGGCTCCCTTTCTGGATCTCTCCGTGGGGTGGCGGGGAGGAGAGGATTACCGCTCCTCCTACGTGGAGGATCATCAGGGAGAGGTGCTTACCAAAGCGGTGCTCTCGATTCCTCTGGGAGACGGGGGAAAAACCCGCAACGCCACCCGGGCCGCGGAACTTGCGGTGGAGAAGGCGGATCGAGAAATCGAAGCCAAGGAGGATGCGGTGGAAAAGGAGCTGGCTCTCGTTCGGGAACGCTGGACCCGGGGATTGGAGCTTGAGAAGGTGCGTCGGCGCCAGATGCAGCGATCCTCGGAAGAGTTGGGGATCGCGGAAATGCTCTATCGGGAGGGCCTTGCCTCCCAGCTGGATCTCTTGAGCGCCCAGGAGAGGGATCAGCAGAGCCGGGCGGATCATCTCGCCGCGCTTCAGGAGCTCTGGCTCACCCTCGCCGAGGCGGATCGCACCATGGGGCGGTGCGGCGGAGATTTTCTTTCGAATCACAGGGAATGACTTTTTCCCAAAGGTTGTTTTGCAGGATTGCGGAGTCCTTTAAAGCATATAAAGGGCTCCGCAATTTTGGTGCCGGTTAATTGCTCTTTATGCGAAAACGTTATGACCCAGGCTTTGAATTTTCGCCGCCCCCGTAAGAGGGCTCAGGCCGCGGCCACCGCTGCCGCTCCCACCACCGCCAAACCCGCCACGAGTCCGACTTGGAGGAGCAGGCTGGCTCCCATCACTGAAATCGCCGCAATCCCAGCGCTGCTGAATCCTCCCACCACGGCCTCCAGCTCCTCGTCGGTTATCTCGGGATGCCGTTCGAAAATCACCTTCTGCATCATCGCTTTCCAGACGCTCGTAA
>NPIF01000331.1_pt2 | contig 71243 bp, 52 predicted proteins | sample 8637461 | NCBI WGS metagenome assembly NPIF01 (sample SAMN07420641, study PRJNA396082) | bioreactor metagenome | isolation source: sample BR12 brine-fed electro-methanogenic bioreactor BR | place: Japan: Kochi | collected 2016-12-09 | reverse complement strand
TCGGGGCTCAGATTCCGGGGCTCCGATTTCCGGGCACTGATTTCCGGGCTCTGACGGGGCCGCTTGGGCGTACCGGACGGTTCGGATGTCGGCATGCGGAGGGCGTATGGCTCCGCATCCACCCTATATAACGCGCGGGGTGATCTATCCAGGGCGTCTGGCGGGGTTGAAAACGCGGAAAAAACTGGGGGTGAGGGATTTGGGGAGGGTGAGTGCTGAGTGCTGAATGCTGAATGCTGAATGCTGAATGCTGAATGCTGTGGGGTGCGGTTGATTGTGAGCTGTGAGCGGCCCGCTATCGGGCGTCTGCTATTGGCTATCGGCTATCGGTATCGGCTGCTGAATGCTGGATGCTGAATGGTCCATGGATGTTGAATGCTGAATGGTGGCGGCCGACCGATGGGCAGGCTGTGGCGGGGCTCAGGATTCGGGCTGGCCCAGTGCGTTCGGTCCAGGAGACACGGTCGGGGCGGCACTCGATTGATACGGCATGCCGTCGGGAGGGCGTTCGGTCGGGAGGGGATTTCGTCGGGCAGGCATTGGGCCAGGGGCCATCTCCGCCCGGAGGGCGAACGACCGTAGCCAGGTGTTTCAACACCTGGGATGACGGCCCCTCTCCCAACCCTATCGGCCCGGAGGGCCGACGACCGGGGGAACACTTTAGGCTTGTGCATCCCTGGTGGTTCCCCGTCCGCCCTCCGGGCGGTAGATGGTTATTGGGATGCCCCGTACCAGGGAATGAATTCCCTGGCTACCAACGCGCGCCCTCCGGGCGGAGTGCCCGCCCGGGCAGCGACGCCGCGCGGCGACTTGCCGGCGTTGGCTGCCATGGCCAAGCTCAACCTTGGGGGCCATGGCCAAGCTCAACCTTGGGTGCCATGGCCAAGCACGACCTTGGGTGCTCATACCCACGCTCGACGCGTTGGGGGGCCATGGCCAAGCTCAACGGAGTCGAGCGCCGCCATGGCAACACAGTCAGGCTGCACCGCCTTCTGACCCCCGGTCCCGTCGACCGCCGATCCGGTCCATTCGCACGGGCCCCGACAACCGGCAACAAGGGATCGAAACAGGGACGGGGGGGATCGAAACAGGGACGCAGCTAGTTTTTGCCCACAGACAACTCCATATTCTCCTCCTCACCCGCGGCGCGCCCAGCGCAGCCGCGCGGGCCGACTCCGCGGATTGCTCGCCACCTCCCGCCCCGTCGGCGCGATTGGCGTTTCCGGAACCTCGACGAAGGTGCCGCCGCCCCGGCCCGTTGCCAGCGCCGCCGCCACCCGCGAATCCTCCCCGCTGTGAAAACTGATCACCCCCAGCCGTCCCCCCGGCCGCAGGCAGTACGGCGCCACCCGCAGAAACTGCTCCAGCCCCCCGATCTCGTCGTTGACCAGCATCCGCAGCGCCTGGAACGTCCGCGCCGCCGGGTGCAGCTTCTGCCGCTCCTCCGCCGGGCGATTCCGCCACTGCCGCGCGGTCATCCCCTTCGCCGCGAACACCGCCTCCACCAGGTGCCGCGTGCGCGTCATCGGCCGAGTCGCCCGCCGCTCCACGATCGCCCGCGCAATCCGCACGTGGTGCGGCTCGTCCGCCAGCGCCGCCAGGGCCGCGGCCAGTTCCGCCTCCGGTACCTCCCGGAGCACGTCGGCCCCCGTCCGCGGCAACCGCCGATCCATGCGCATGTCCAGCGGGCCGTCATGCTTGTAACTGAAGCCCCGCGCCGGGTCGTCGATCTGCATGCTGGAAAGCCCCAGGTCGGCGAAGATGATGTCGTAGCCGTCCAGGGCCTCCGGGGCAAGCGCCTTGGCCAGCCCCGCGAAGTGACTGTGGTAGAGCACCACCCGCGGACCCGCACCGGCCGCGTCCTGCGGCGCCCGCCGCGCATCCCCCATCACCAGCGTCGCCCCCAGCCGACCCGCCGTCCGCGGCAGTTGCTCCGCGTCCCGGTCGAAACCGACCAGCAACCCGTCCGGCGCGATCCGCTCAATCAATGCGGCCGCGTGCCCGCCAAACCCCACCGTGCAGTCGGCCACCACCTCGCCGGGCCGCGGCGCCAGCACCGCGAGCACCTCCTCCAGCAACACCGGCACGTGCGTACCCGCCGGGGTGCGCCCCTGCGCCCGCACGTGCTCATGCAGACCAGGATGCTGCGCGGGCGTCAGCTCCTTGTAACGCTCCTCGAAGCGCCGGGGATGCGTTCCGGAGTACCGCGGCCGGCGTCGATGCTCCCCGCCGTCAACCTCGCCGGTATCTCTGCCGGCTTCCGCATCAGTCTCTTCAAAATCACGGCGATCGTCTTGATTCGACATGCGCGGCATTCTACCGCCCGGACCGACCTGACCGAAAGTGAGGCGCGCGACGGGGTGGCCGGGATGACTCAACCGGCCGGTCCCCTCGCTCGTCCTGCTTCTAACCTCGGGATCTGCGCCGGCCCGTTCCACAATGCCCGGCGAACTTCAACCGGCCGCCACGTCCGCTCACGCCCGGCGCCGACGCACCAGCGACACCGCCCCGAGGGCGAGCGACGCCAGCGTCGCCGGCTCGGGAACCGCCGCCAGCGCGCTGGCCGCAAACAGTAGCGTCCCGATCGTCGGTCCCGCCAGTCCCGTGGCAAGATCGACCTCGGCGTCCTTTGCAGGGCTGAGGCGGACGTGGGGATGCGGATTTCCCCAGAGTTGCTCCCTGGGCTAACGTCGGGGCGCCCCTGCCGGGGATCGGAACCGCATCGGCCGTCCAGGGGATCGGGGGCTACAGGAAGCAGAGCAAAACGTATTCGGCCGCAGTCGGCCCCCCCTCAGAGAGAGGTGCGAGGAGAGAGGAGAGCAGGTGCGAAGGTGAGAAAGTGAGAAAGTGAGAAAGTGAGAAAGGGGGAAAGGGGGAAAGGGGGATTGGGAGCCGGTGGGTGTGGGAGGCATTTCGGGCGTGGCAGCCTGATGGATTTCTCATGGCGGCGCACGGCGTTGAGCTCGTTCGGCTAGTCCGACTTGCTCGCGCCGTGCTTGGCCATGGCACCCCGGTTAGAGAGGAGAGTGTAGAAAGGAGAGAGTAGAAAGGAGACGAGTTTAGCGCGCCCCTTGCACGGCTGGAGATTGAATCGAATTCGCCCGGTTCCGCGCTGCGGCGATCGGCGGCCCGACGGTGGGCTCGAACAAACAGGGCAAGCATCAGAATGGGAATCAGTGAGATGAACCTATCCCCGCAGATGGGGTGGTTATCAGCGGAGGCGGGGGCGGGTGGTGAAGTTTTCGGGCTGGCGGTCGACCTTGACCGTGCGGGTGATTTCGGCGCGGTCGCGCCAGATGCGCAGGATGAGTTCGGCGCCGGGGGCGGAGTCGCCGACCATGTCGATGAGGTCGGCCGTCTGACGCAGCGGCGCACCGTCGATGGAGAGAATCACGTCGCCCGGCTGCAAACCGTCGCGGGCGGCGGGCGAGTCGGGGAGCACCTCGCGCACGATCACGCCGTAGGTCTCCTCCCAACCGAGCGGCTCGGTCATGGCGGTGTTGTCGACGGCGTTGACGATGCTCACGCCGAGGTAGCCGCGGGGCACGGCCTCGCCGCGCACGAGGGCGGGCAGCATCTGCCGGACGCGGCGCGCGGGGATGGCGAACCCCACGCCGTCGTAGTGGCCCACCTCGGTGGCGATCGCGGTGTTGATGGCGATGACCTCGCCGCGGAGGTTGACCAGCGGTCCGCCGCTGTTGCCGGGATTGATGACGGCGTCGGTCTGCAAAAACCCTTTGTACTCGACGCCGTGGATGTCGATGCTCGAGCGCCCCTTGGCGCTGACGATGCCGCGGCTCACACTGCCGTCGAGGCCGAAGGGACTGCCGACGCTGAGGACGTCGTCGCCCACTTCCACGAGGTCGCTGTCGGCCAGGGGCAGGGCGTGGAGGCGATCTGCCTGGATCTGGAGGACGGCCACATCGGTCTTGGGGTCGGCCCCGAGAAGGCGGGCGTCGACGCGCCGGCCGTCGGAGAGATGGACGCGGATGGCGTCGGCCCCGTCGATGACGTGGTTGTTGGTGACGATGTAGCCCTGATCGGCGTCGACGATGAAACCGCTGCCGAAGCCGTCGCGGATGCGGACGGCGTCGCGGCCGGAGGAGTCGGCGTCGCCGTCGGGATCGAGTCGGTCGGCGAGCCCGCTGGTGTCGACGGCCGCGTCCTGGTGCATGTCGAGCAGGTCGCGGAGGCTGTAGCGCTTTTCGGTGACGATCTGGACGACGCCGGGTCGGACGACGGCCGCGACGGCGCGGGCGTTGGCGTTGAAGCGTTCGAGTTCGGCGGCGTCGGGCAGGGATTCGCGGACGGCCTGGATGCGGCCTTTTTCGACGAGGTAAGCGAAGCGGCTGACCACGTCGGTGCTGACGAGGATGCCGAACGCGAGGACGGTGCAACCGATGAAGATGGCGCCCTGCCAGATTGCGGCCTTGGCATGTGCTTTCATGGCAATTGTGCTCTCGCCCACCGCGGCGTAGGGACGCCCGCTCCGGCGGATGCCGGCGGGATTCGGGCGGCCGGCACGGCGACCGGCCGACGGTTCATTCTAGGATTCCCCGCCCGCGGGTGCCATCCGGCGGTTGTCGCGAGGTGTCAGGCCGCCGGGTCCGCGGTGGTATCGGACCCCAATACGGGCGATCTGGCAACACCCGGCGTGCAACCGCGGCGCAACAAGCGTGGCGCAACAACCGCGGCGGGCGGCCGATCTTGTGCCACGTCGCAGCGGCTCGGGCCCTCTCGGAGGCGGCGTTACCGCCCCTGCCCGAGTTACAGCCCCTGCCCCACGAAGAAGAGGTTGTCGTGGCCGGGGACGACGACGTCGGCGATTTCGTAGATTTCGGCGAGGGAATCGGCGGCCTGCTTGGCGTCGACGGCCGACTCGGCGACTCGGTAGCGTTCGAAGTGTTCCCGCGTGAGGACGGCGTCGCCGGCGATGATGGTGGTCCGCAGGCCGGCCACGAGGAGGGCGCACAGGCCGGGGGTGACGCCGGGACTGGGGAAGAGGTCGACGCCGGGGGCGACGGAATCGTCCGCGGGTCGGGTGCGGCCCAGGACGGCGAGTTCGGCCTCGACGGTCTCCTGGGCGGCGATTTCGTCGCCATCGAGCAGTTCGTTGAGGTGGGCGGCGACGGCATCGCGTTCGGCCGGTCCGATGAGCCACTCGGCGTCCTCGAAGAGGTCCAGACCGCGGCGATGGGTGGGATGGAAGCTGGTGAGGAAGACCTTGTCGATGCGGTCGGGGGTGAGTCCGCTGCGTTCGCGGAGCCGCGGGGCGAGGATTTCGCCGGGCAGGGAGGGGTCGACGAGGACGTGCTCGTCGCCGCAGCGGATGAGGGTGGTGGTGGCGACGGGCGGCCTCAAGGGCTCCTGCTCGTTCCAGAAGGGGTTGTTGCTGAGGTGCCCGAGGACGATGACGTCGATCGTGGGATTCATGGTTGTCAGTCTACGCCAATGCGTCGCGGCTGGCGACCGAGTCGGCTGGACATCCCCGGCCGATATGGTCTACTGTCGCGCACGCCCGGAGCGAATGGCGGCCGGCCTGCGTGCCGGTCGGCGCGTGCCGCCGCCCCACTACCCCCCCGGGCCTCGACCGTAAACGGAAACCCTTTGCTTTCGGACAGTTGCGCCCATGCTCGACATCAAATTCATCCGTGAGAACGCCGACCAAGTCCGCCAGGCCGCCCGGGACAAGAAGGTGGCGTGCGACGTGGATCGGCTGCTGGCCGTCGACGCCGAGCGTCGCCGGCTCCAACAGGAGCTCGACAGCCTGCGAACCCAGAGCCGCGAGGGCGGCGAACGCATGGGGCAACTGCGCAACCCCAAAAGCCCGGGTTACAAGCAGCTTGTGGAAGCGGGCAAATCGGCGGAGGACATCAAGGCCGAGGCGGCGAAGCTGCAAGCGTCGCTGAACGAGATCAAGGCGCGGGTCAAGCCCCTGGAGGAGGAGGAGCGCGCCGTCATCGAGGCGTTCGAGCAGCTCATGCTCACCGTGCCGCAGCCGCCGGCGCCGGAAGTGCCCGTCGGGGCGGACGATACGGAGAATGTCGAGCTGCGCACGTGGGGGGAGATTCCGTCGTTCGACTTTGAGCCCAAAGACCACCTGACGCTGGGCACGGAGCTGGGCATCATTGACGTGGAGCGCGGGGTGAAGCTGGCCGGCAGCCGCAACTACGCCCTGCGCGGGGACGCGGTGCTGCTGCACCAGGCGGTGCTGCGGCTGGCGCTGGACACGATGATCGAGCGGGGGTTCACGCCGATGCAGGTGCCGGTGCTGGTCCGCGAGGAGGTGATGTACGGGACAGGGTATTTCCCTGTGGGCCGCGACCAGGCGTACTTGTGCGAGCGCGACGAGATGTCGCTGGTGGGCACGGCCGAGGTGCCGCTGACCGCCTTCTACGCCGACGAGATCCTCGAGGAGGCGCAACTGCCCATCAAGATGGTCGCAGCGAGTCCGTGCTTTCGGCGGGAGGCCGGCGCGGCGGGCAAGGATACGTATGGGCTTTACCGCATTCACCTTTTTGACAAGGTCGAGCAGGTGGTGATCTGCCGCAACGACGAGGCCGAGAGCGTCCGCTGGCATGAGGAGATTCTGGCGAACGCCGAGGCGGTGGTGCAGAAGCTGGGGCTGCCCTACCGGGTGGTGAACGTGTGCACCGGCGACCTGGGCCAGGGGCAGGTGCAGAAGTTCGACATCGAGACGTGGATGCCGTCGCGGGAGAGCTATGGAGAAACCCACAGCGCCAGCCGGTTCTACGAGTTCCAGGCGCGGCGGCTGAAGCTGCGTTACCGGGACGCGGAGCGCAAGACGCGCTTCTGCCACACGCTGAACAACACGGTGATCGCCTCGCCGCGGATCCTGATTCCGATCCTGGAGCTGTACCAGCAGGCGGACGGGACGGTGCGGGTGCCGGAGGCGTTGCAGGGGTACATGGGTAAGGCGGTGATGGGATTGTAGGGGGCTATCAGCTTTCAGCTTTCAGCTATCGGCTGTCAGCTTTGGTGGCGGGGCGGGCCCTGCGTTGGTTATCGGTCGGTGGGCTGGGTCAGTGGTGGGCGATCGGGCTTTTATGCAGCATGCGGCGGGGTTTGTGCGCGCCGGGGCGCGGTTGCTATAATCGGCGGCTGGATTCGGAGCGGATTCGTTTTTCTCGCAACGCGGTAGGGATTTCCCATGATTGTCGTCATGAAACCCGGTGTGCAGCAGGAGCACATCGACCACGTGGTGGAGCTCATCCGCCAGTACGGCCTGAAGGATCACGTCATCGTCGGCACGGACCGCACGGTGGTCGCCGCGATCGGCGACAAGCGCGGCGTGGACATGACGGCCATCGAGAACGCGCCGATGGTCGACGAGATGGTGCCCATCCTCAAGCCCTACAAGGTGGCCAGCAAGGAGGTCAAGCAGGATCCGTCGGTCATCGGCCTGGGCAACGGCGAGTCGATCGGCGGGCGCAAGTTCGGCGTGATCGCCGGGCCGTGCAGCGTGGAGAACGAGAAGCAACTCATGCAGGCGGCGACGGCGGTGAAGGCCGCTGGGGCCGTCGGGCTCCGCGGCGGCGCCTTCAAACCCCGCACCAACCCGTATGAATTCCAGGGGCTCGGCGAGACCGGGCTCAAGCTGCTCGCCAAGGCCCGCGCCGAAACCGGGCTGGCCGTCTGCACCGAGGTGATGAGCCTCGACCAGATGGACCTGGTGGCGGAGTACGCCGACATTCTCCAGATCGGCACCCGCAACATGCACAACTTCAACCTGCTCGCTGCCGCGGGCAAAACGGGTAAACCCGTCATGCTCAAGCGCGGCTGGAGCGCCAGTCTGAAGGAGTTTCTCCTGGCGGCCGAGTACATCATCAACGAGGGCAACCAGAACGTCATCCTCTGCGAGCGCGGCATTCGCACGCACGAGCAGTACGTGCGAAACACGCTGCCGCTGGCGATCATTCCGGCGGTGAAAAAGGAATCGCACCTGCCCATCGTGATCGACCCGTCGCAGGGGACGGGGCACGCGTACATGGTGCCGGCGATGTGCAAGGCCAGCCTGGCCGCGGGGGCGGATGGTCTGCTCATCGAGGTGCATCCCGATCCCGAGCACGCCATGACCGACGGGGCCCAGTCGATCACGACGGACGGTTTTGCCAGCATGATGGACGATCTGCGGCGCATCGCGGACGCGGTGGACCGGGAGTTGTGAGCGGTGGATCGGAAGTTGTGAGCGGTGGATCGGAAGTTGTAAGGGGACCCGCCGATCAACGCCTCGGACCCTGCAAGCGTGCCATGACCAAGCTCGACCGAGTCGGGTGCCATAGCTGAGCACGGCGGAGTTGGGTGGCTATGGCTAAGCTCGGCGGAGTCGGGTGGCTGCGGCTAAACTCAGGGGAATTGCGTGCCACGGCTAAGCTCAGGGGAATTGGGTGCCATGGCTCAGCTCGACGGAGTCGAGCGCCGCCATGCTGCTGCCACCCCCCCGGCCGCTCCCCCACCTGTTGTTTACCGCATGGCGGCGCACGGCGTTCAGCCGTTGCGGCGAATCCAGCCCAGTCGCGCCGTGCTTGGCCATGGCACCCGGCGTTCAGCTCTCCTGGGAAATCCAGATCGTTTGCGCCGTGCTTGGCCATGGCACCCAAGCTAGAGGGGTGAAAATAGAGCCGGAGAGCAGGTGAGCAGGGTGAGCGCCTGCTGGTCGTGGCGTCAGGCGGTGGGGGTCAGTAGGGCGCGGAGTTGCTCGGCGGCGGCGCGGGGGGAATAGGGTTTTTGCAGGAAGATGACCTTGGCGCCGCCGGCGCTGCGGAAGGCCTCGCCGTCGGCGGCATAGCCGGAGGTGAGGGCGATGCGCATCTGCGGGCGAAGCTCGGAGAGGCGGCGGGCGAGTTCGCGGCCGTCCATGCCGGGCATGCGGATATCGGTGAGCAGCACGTCGATGGGCCCGCAGCGCTGTTCGGCGAGGGCCATGGCGTCGGCGCCGTTGGCGGCGGACAGCACCTCGAAACCTTCCATCTCGAGCATGCGGGCGATCAGGTGGCGGACCGCGGTTTCGTCTTCACACAGCAACACGACGGGCTTGCGGTCCGGGGCATCGTCTTCGCTTGCCGGGGGCGGGTTTTCTTCGCGAGCGCCCGCGGCGGGCAGGTACACGCGGAAGGTGCTGCCGGCGCCCGGCGTACTGGTGACGGTGACCCAGCCATCGGCCTGGCGAACCAATCCGTACACCTCGGAGAGCCCGACGCCCTGGCCGGCGGCATCGTCTTTGGTGGTGAAGAAAGGCTCGAAGACGCGTTCGGCCGTTTCGGTATCCATGCCGCAGCCGGTATCGGTGACGGCCACGACGACGTGCGGTCCGGCTTCGCCGGCGCCCAGGGCCTGGACCTCGTGGTCGGCAAGGGCTGCGGTTTGGGTGGTGATTTCCACGCGGCCGCCGTCGCGGATGGCGTCGCAGGCGTTCATCACCAGGTTGTTGAGCACCCGCTCGAGGGCTTGCGAATTCACGCGCACCGGCGGCAGGTCGGGCGAAAGCGTCACGCTCAACTCCACGCGCTCGCGGCACACCGCCCGCAGCGTCGCCCCCATGTCCTGGACGAGTACGTTGACGTCCAGCAGGTCCGCCTCCAGGGGGCGATGCTCGGTGTAGGTGAGCAACTGCCGGGTGAGCTCGGCCGCACGTTGGGCGCCGCGCTCGATGGCCCGCAGGCCTTCCTGCACGTGCGCCGGCAGATTGGCCGCGCCGCGCTTGTCGTCGAGCAGCAGATCGATATTACCCATGATGGCAGTCAGCACGTTGTTGAAGTCGTGGGCTGCCGCGCCGGCCAACCGGCCTATGGCCTCCTGCTTCTGCGCCACGCGCAGTTGCCGGGCGAGCTCCGCTTTCTCGCGCTCCAGGCGCAAGTGATCGAACGATCGGCGGAGCGCCGCGAGCAGCGCGGACGGATCGACGGGCTTGCGCAGGTAGTCGTACGCGCCCTTCTGGAGCGCCGCGATGGCGCTGTCCAACTCCGGATAGGCGGTGACAACGATGCAGAGCAGGTCCGACTGTCGGGTGTGCAAGCGCGCGATGAGGTCGATTCCGCAGTCCAGATTGAGGCGCAGATCGAGCAGGGCGACCTCCGGTTGAAAGGAGGCGGCCTCCGCCATTGCCTCCGATGGCTCGCGCGCGGTGCGCGCCGCGTAGCCCTTGGCGGTGAGCAACTCGGCCGTGGCGGCCGCAAAGTCGCCGTCGTCATCGACGACCAGCACCCGGCCGGTCGTTGCGCAGTTGGTTGCGGTCAGCCCGTTTGCCATCGTGTCCTCTGAGGCGTCACCGTGGCGCCCCCTGTGCAGGCCCCTGCCCGGTGGTCGAATACGGCAGTTGGAAGGTGACGGTCGTGCCCGCGCCGACGGCGCTGTGCAACGTCGCGGCGCCGCCGTGCGCCTCCAACGTCTGGCGGACCACCGTCAATCCGAGCCCCACGCCGAAGCCTTTGCTACTGTAGAGCGGCTCGAACGCCTTTTCCAGCCGATCGGCGGGAATACCCCCTCCGCTGTCCGTAAAGCGGATGAAGACTGATTCATCCGCCGCCACCGATTCGACGAGCAGGCGGTGTTGGGCGCCTTCGGCCTCGCTCATCGCCTGGCAGGCATTGGTAAATACGTTAACGACGGCCCGGCGCATGCGTTCGCGATCGATGGGCACGAGGACATCGGCCGCAAGACGCCGCTCGATGTGCACGCCGGGTGGGGGCTTGAGCTCATCGAGCACCTGATTGAGCCACGCATCCGCGCGGGTGGGCTGACGATCGGGCGGCCGGGTGCGGGTGTGGTCCAGGAGCTCTTCAATGATGCGGTCGCAGCGCACGATGTTGCGTTCGATCCGGTCGAGCTGGTCGTCAAGCTTCAGGCCGGCGGCGCGGACGGATTCGGCGATGGAAAAAAACGACGTGCGGATGGTGCCCAGGGGGTTGCGCAGTTCGTGGCTGACGGTGGCGGTGAGGCGTCCGAGGGTGGCCAGGCGTTCGCGGTCGAGCAGTTGCTTGTGGGCGGTTTCGAGGGCGGCGGTGCGCTCGCGCACCAGCTTGTCGAGATCGTCGCGGTGGCGGGCGAGCTCTTCTTCGACGCGCTTGAGATGCGTGACGTCGGTGACGCTGCCGACGTAGCCGGTGACCTCGCCGTGTTCGCCGGTGATGGGGACGGCCTGGGCGACGGTATGAACCGTGTGCCCGTCGGGTCGCTGCAGGCGCATTTCGGTGTGAAAGGGTTCGCCGTCTTCGACGGTGGCGCGCCACTCGTCCTTGACGCGCTCACGGTCGTCGGGATGGATGCCCTGGGCCCAGCCAGCGCCCATGGGATCCTCGCCGGACAGGCCGGTGACGGCGTAGAGCTTGTCGTTCCAGTAGATGTTGCTGCCGGCGGCGTCGGTGACGAAGACGCCGGAGGGCAGGGATTGGGTGAGGGTGCGAAAGCGCGCCTCGCTGGCGCGGAGGGCCTGTTCGGCGACGCGACGTTCGGTCATGTTTTCGAGAATCGCGAAGGTGTACGCGGTGGCGCCGGACGCGTCGGCGACGGGGAAGACGGTCGTGCGGGCCCAGAGGGTCTCTCCCTCGTGATTGAGGTAGCGCTTGACGAGTTGAATGAGCGGTTTTTCCTGCGTCTGGAGACTGCGAATCTCATCGGCCGAGACTTCCCGGTCGTCGGGGTGGCTGAGCTCCATTGGCGACTTGCCGATCAACTGCTCCCGGGGCATATTGAACAGATTGCAGGCGGCGTCGTTGACCATGGAGATCCGCAAGTTGAGATCGACCATGACCATGGCGAGCGGCCCGCTTTCGAACACGCCGCGGAAACGCTGCTCGCTGTCTTTCAGCAGGCGGTCCCGCTCCAACTCACGCTCGTCGGCCGCCAGAAGCGAACCGAGCACGACGCAGCCGAGGGGAAAAACGATCATGACCGGCAGGGCGATCTGGCTCAACACCGGCGAAACATAGGGCGACGGCAATGCCGTCAGCCATAGCAGCATCACCAAGTGCACGAGCACGCCAAATCCCCAGAGCGGCCAACCGCCAACGATGCCGGGAAACCGGCGTCGCAGTCCGTGAAACGCCACCCCGAGCGCCACCGACGTGCCCAGCAGGCCCACTCCGGGCAACGTCCCGACGCCTCCCTCCAGCAAACGAAACCCGCCGGCCAGAAGGAACGCGATCAGGCCGGTGACCGGACCGCCGAACAGACTGCCCACGCTGGTGATCACCGAGCGGGAGTCGAAGATCAGCCCCTCGCTGAACACGAGCGGCATGCTCATCCCCACGATGCTCACCGCGCCGAAGAGCAGGCCCTTGAGCACCGCGCCGTACATCGGCCGGCGCACGGTGGCCCGGAGAATGGCCCGGTGGGGAATGGTCAGTACCAGCAGAAGCGTCAGATTGTGCAGCAGTTGCAGCGCCGTCGCACCATTCATGCGCCAGCCTCCCCATGCACTGAATCCGGCCGCCCCGATCGGCCCGATCCGCCCGTGCTCAGACGATGCGCCACGCCGGCCAGGGACTTTCGATGGTTACCCGCGGCGCGCCGCGTTTACCTTTCTCACAGCGCAGCGTCACCCGCCGGCCGATGGGCAGCACCGCCTGCGGCCAGGTGTGCCCGAAGTCCGGCGTGGACACCACGGGCACCGATCGGTCCCGCGGCAGATGGTACCGCAGAATCTCGAGCACCTCCGCACGTTGGTCGCGATCGCCCAGGTGATAATCCCCCACGAGGACCCCGGCGCAGCGCTCGAACCAGCCGGCCAGCTTGAGATGGGCGATCTGCCGATCGATGCGATAGGCTTCCTCCTCGAGATCCTCGAGGGCGATCCACTTGCCCGCCGGCTTGAGCGGCCTGGCGACGTCCCCCACCGTCAGGGCGGTGACCAGCGACATGCACCCGCCGATGATGGTGGCAGTGCTTTCGGCCGGCATCCGGCCGGCGACCAGGCGCCCCTTGACCGCACGGCGCGGGGCGCGGCCTTCGAGGATGCCGGTCAGGTCGCGCCAATACTCGGCGAACCAGAAAGGGGTCTGCTCGGCCGCCCACTTGTCGGCGTACTTCTCCGCCCGCTTGCCGGTGAGCTTGCGGCCTGTGGCGATGCGGCCGATATTGCGCCGCCCCCAGCGGGCGAGGGCCGAGCGCGGATAGGCCGGCGTCATGTAGTAATAGCCGTAACCGCGCCGGCGGCAACCCACCAGGTTGGTCAGCGGCGTTATTTCGCTGAAACCAAACACCGCCAGCGGCTGGGACCGCTTGTCCAGCAAAGAGAAGTCGACTTCCGGCAGCAGCCGTACCAGCCAGGCGCCGCCGCGCATGGCGACGAGCGCGCGCACGTCGTCGTTGGCGAAGGCGGCGTTGAGTTCGCGGACGCGGGCCCGGTCGTCGGTGCGGCCGCCGCGGGCCTCGTCGACCTCCGCCTCCAGCAGCGCACTGCGCCCGCGCACGCGGTACGCCGGTCCGACGAGCAACTGCACACCGCGGACCAGTTCGCGGGCATTGGCAAATCCCAGTGATTCTATTTCCTTGCGCACCGGGTTGGCCGGGGCGAACAGTTGGATGATGGGCTTGGACATTGCGGGCAGTGTACGAGATGGCGAGGGAGCTGTCAGGTTGCTATCAGCTTTCAGCTTTCAGCTTTTGGTTGTCAGCTCATGGGGGGGTGCGGGGGCTGTGGGTGGAAACCTGGATGGTTTGTGGGGCGGGTCAGCGGGCGGCCTGGATAAAGGCGGCGGCGCGGGCGGCGTCGATCGGGCGGCGGATGTCGCCGTCGGGCTTGAGGGCGGTGCCGACGATGGCGCCGTCGGCGATGGCGAGGATATCGGCGATGCTATCGGCCTGAGCCCCACTGCCGACGAGGACGAGCTTGTCGGGCACGGCCTGCTTGACACGGGCGAGGGCTTCGGGGTCGGCGGGTCGGCCAGTGGTGGCGCCGGAGACGATGATGGCGTCGGCCCGGCCTCGATAGGCGGTCTCCTCGGCCGCGAGGGCGATGTCGGGCTGGTTAACCGGGGCGGCGTGCTTGACGTGGACGTCGGCGAAGATGGCGACATGGGGGCAAAGTGCCTGGCGCTCGCGCAGGGTGGCGTAGGCCTGCCCGGTGATCATGCCCTGGTCGGTGGCGGCCAGCCCGGTGTGGACGTTCACGCGGATGAAATGGGCGTCGCAGGCGGCGGCGATGCCCAGGGCCGAGTGGGCGTCGTTGCGCAGGCAGTTGACGCCCACGGTCAGATCGGTCGCCTGGCGGATTTCGTGGATCGCGACGGCCATGGCCGCGACGGTGATCGGCGGCAGATCGCCGGCGGTGAACGGTGCGTCGCCGAAGTTCTCTACGATGATGGCCCGGAACCCGGCCTGTGCCAGGGTGCGGGCATCGGTGAGGGCCTGTTCAATGACCGGAGCAAGCGCGCCATCGGTGCAGCCGGGGCTGCCCGGCAACGGCGGCAGATGAACCATGCCGATCAGGAGCGGCTTTCGAAGGATGTCGCTGAGCATGCCGGTACTTTCGGGGAAGCTGTTAGCTGGTAGCTCTTAGCTGTTAGCTGTTAGCTTCTAGCTGATGGCTGACAGCCGACCGCTCTTCTTCATTTGCCTTTGCGGAAGACGGCCACCACGTCCTCGATGGGGACCACGAAAAGTTGGTTATCGGCCTCGAAGTCGACCGGGATGGCCCGCTTGGGGTTGAAAAGCACCTTGTCGTACTGGCGGACGGGGAAGTCCTCGTCGCGTTCGATCTGGGCGGAGACGGCGACGATGCGGCCGGTGATGGTGGGGATCTCGACCGAATCGGGGAGTTCGATGCCGCCCTTGGTGCGTTTTTTGTCTTCATCCTTGCGGATCAGGACCCGCTCGCCGAGAGGTTCGACGGTTTCCAGCTTGGTCGTCCGGGTTTTCGCGTCATCAGCCATACTTGGTCTCCGCACCCGCCTGATGCGACGCGTCCGCGTCGCTCACTGCTCAGGCGTGGGGTGCACCCGATTATTGAAGAGTTGCGGGCAACATGCAACATCGCCGGACCGGGCCGCCCGGCGAGCGTCCTACCGCCGCGGCTCCCCCGCCACGCGGGCCGGCGGGCGGCCCTTCATTATCTGCGCGTAATCACTACAATGGCGGCGGATTCGGTGGTTTTTTGGGGATTGTCTGGCATATGGCTCGTCCGACCCGCGTCGCTTTTGTTTCCCTGGGGTGCGCCAAGAACACGGTGGACTCGGAGAAGATGCTCGGCCAACTGGCGGAGGCGGGGTGTGAATTCGCCGCCTCCGAGGCCCAGGCCGACGTGGTCGTGGTCAACACCTGCGGCTTCCTGGAGGCTTCGCGCGACGAGGCCGTGGACATCATCCGGGAGCTGGTGGCGCTCAAGCACCAGCGGCGCAGCCGGCTGCGGCGGGTGGTGGTGGCCGGTTGCCTGGTGCAGCGCGACGGGACTCGGCTGAGCGAGCTGGCCCCCGGCATCGACGCGCTGGTCGGGGTGCACAACCGCGACGACGTGGTGCGGGCCGTCCTACAGCGCCGCGGCGGCAAGCGCCGGACGATCGATACGTTCCTGGGCGAGTATCACCCCTTCGTGAACCTGGACACCGCCCGACTGCGGATCACCCCGCGGCACTGGGCGTACCTGCGGATCAGCGAAGGGTGCGACCAGAAGTGCACCTTCTGCACGATCCCGTCGATCCGGGGCCCGATGCACTGCAAGCCGCCCAACATCGTGCTTGACGAGGCCCGGGAGCTGGTCGCGGACGGCGCGGTGGAGCTGTCGCTGATCGGGCAGGACACCAGCAGCTACGGCTTCGATTTCGACTACGCGCCGGGGCTGGCGGGCCTGCTCCGCGAGCTGAACACGCTGGACGGGCTGCACTGGCTGCGGCTGATGTACGTGTATCCCTCGGTGTTCTCCGACGCGATGATCGACGCCATCGCCGAGTGCGACAAGATCGTCAAGTACGTCGACATCCCCCTGCAACATATCAGCGACCGGGTGCTCAAGGCCATGCACCGGCGGGTGACGCGGGCCGAAACCCTCGATCTGCTGAAGCGCATCCGCACGCGGATTCCCGGCGTGAACCTGCGGACCACGCTGATCACCGGCTTTCCGGGGGAGACCGAGGACGAACACCGGGAGCTGCTCGATTTCATCCGTGCGTTCAAGTTCGACGCCCTGGGCGTGTTTCCATACTCGCTCGAGCCGGACACGCCGGCCGGCCGGATGAAGGATCAGGTGCCCGACGAGGTCAAGTATCGCCGCCGCGAGGAGCTCATGCTCGCCCAGCAGGAGGTCGCCTTTGCCAAGGGCGACGCGATGCTGCACGAGACGTTTGAGGTGATCGTGGACGGACCGGTCGAGGACGGCCTGCAACCCGCCCGCCACGCCGGGCAGGCGCCCGAGGTGGACAGCGTGACGTGGTTACGCGATAGTAGCCATGCGCCCGGCAGCATCGTCCGCGTACGCTGCGTGGGACGTCAGGACTACGACCTGATCGCGACACCCACGACGATCCCCTTGCCCACGCTGGCCTGAGATGAAGATCAATCTTCCGAACCAGATCACGCTAGGCCGGCTCGTGCTCGCCATCGTGTTCTTCGTGCTGCTGGCCCAGTTCGACATTCGCCATCCGCGCCCCTGGATCCTGGACGTCTGCATCGTGCTGTTCATTCTGGCGGCCGCCACCGACTGGCTCGACGGCTATCTCGCCCGCCGCCATAACCAGGTCACCACCTTCGGACGGCTGCTGGACCCGTTCGTCGACAAGGTGCTGGTGTGCGGGACGTTCGTGTTCTTGGCGGGGTCGAGCTTCCGGGCCGACACCGGCGAGCAGGTCACGCGCATCTACCCGTGGATGGCGGTGCTGATCCTGGGGCGTGAGTTGCTCGTCACCGGTCTGCGCGGCTTCTCGGAGTCGCGGGGCGTGAACTTCGGCGCCAAGTCTTACGGCAAGGCCAAGATGGTGCTCCAGAGTATCACCGCGCCGGTGCTGCTGTTTTTCGTGGCGTACGTGGATCACCAACCTTACGGGCCGGGCATGGCCTGGCTCAAGAGCATGGTGGTGTGGCTCATGGTGGTCGTGACCACGCTCTCTATGCTGCCCTACCTGTTTGCATCGCGTGACATCCTGGCCGAGGCCGACAAACCGTGAACGAGCTGAGTTACCTGCAAGCGGTGGTGCTGGGTATTCTCCAGGGCCTGACCGAGTTTCTGCCCATATCCAGCAGCGGGCACCTGGCACTGGTGCAGCACGTGATGGATCTCGACCCCGAGTCGCAGGGGATGATCCTGTTCGACGTGGCGGTGCACCTGGCGACGGTGATCGCGGTGGCGGCGGTATTCGCCGGGCAGTTTGTGCGATACTTCCGGCGGCTGGCGGCCGAGAGCACGCCGCGGTTCACCGGCCGGCGGACGGCCTGGCGGATCGCCCTGCTGGGGGTGCTCGCGAGCGTGCCGACGGCGCTGATCGGGCTGCTGTTCAAGGATCAGCTCGAGGCCGCGTTCGGCAAGCCGATCTGGATCGCGGCCGCCCTGGTCTTCACCGGCGTGCTGCTCTGGCTGACGGGCAAGGCGCCGCGAGCCCGGCGCGGGTGGCGGCGGTTCGGCGGCGGCCGAGCGTTGCTGGTGGGGTTGGGCCAGGGGATCGCGATTTTGCCCGGGGTGTCGCGGAGCGGCACGACGATTTCGGTGGCCCTGCTGCTGGGCATCCGGCGGGAATGGGCGGCGCAGTTCAGCTTTTTCATTGCGATTCCGGCGATCTGCGGAGCGGCAGGATTGCACTTCAAGGACGTGCTCGAGACGGGCGTGGCGCTGGGCGACCTGCTGACCGGCCCGTTGCTCGTCGGCGCCGCGTGCGCGATGGCCACCGGGTATGTGGCGCTCAGACTGCTGCTCGCCGCAGTGCGCCGGGCCCGGCTGCATTACTTCTGTTACTATTGCTGGGCCCTGGCGCTGGTGGTTTTTGTTGCGCTGCGGTGAGGGAGTTAGGGTTTTAGCTATCAGCTATCAGCTATCAGCCAAAAGCCAACATCTCTTTTTCCTTCATCGCTATTCGCACTTCCAGGTTACGCCGGGGTCCATGACGCGTACCTTGACGCCCTGGGGCGAGAAGCGGGCAACGTCGATCTGGATGGGCGGCCAGGTGTTGTAGTGGATGGGGATGGCGCATTCCTGCGGTCCGATCAGTTCGGCGGCCTTGGCGCCCAGTTCGGGCCCCATGGTGAAGCGGTCGCCGACGGGGATGGCGGCGACGTCGGGCTTGTAGATGTCGCCGAGCAGTCTCATGTCGCCGAACAGGCCGGTGTCGCCGCAGTGGTAGAAGGTCTTGTCGCCCATGTTAATCACCAAACCGCAAGGCAGGCCCATGTACCGGCCGTTGTAGCTGGACGAGTGAAACGCCTGGGTGAAAGCCACCCAGCCGAAGGGCAGATTGATCTTGCCGCCGGGGTTGCCCGGCTCGACCTTTTCGATGCCCTGTTCGCCGAGGTACTCGGTGATTTCAAAGGCCGCGATGACGATGGCGCTGTTGGCCTTGGCGATGGCGACGGTGTCGCCGATGTGGTCGGCGTGCCCGTGGGTGAGGGCCACGTAATCGCACTTGATGTCCTCGGGTTTGGCTTTCGCCAGCGGATTGCCGCTGAGGAACGGATCGATCGCCAGTTTGTGCGTGCCGTCATCGAGCAGGAAACCGGCGTGCCCCAGAAACGTGATGTTCAATGCCATGGCGTAACCTCCAGCAAGTGCATTTCGAACCCGTTTGCGCCATGATCATACCGCGCCACCCGCGCCGTTCCAGCGATTCCGGAGATAACAGGCCTGTAGTCCGAATCCCCGACCGATGGGCGCAGCGCACCGCCGCCCCACGCCCAACGGACAGCCGATAGCCGATAGCTGATAGCTGATAGCTGATAGCTGAAAGCTATCCTACTCCTTCAGCGCCGCCGCGACGGCCGCTCCCAGCGCCGGCGCCGCCCGCAGCTTCGACGCGCAGATCCGGCCCGGTTTGACCTTATCGCCTTGGAGGTACCATTCGATCATCTCGGTGTCGCCCGAGGCGGAAATCTCGTCGGCCACGACGAAATCCAACTGGGCCCCGAAAAACTTGCGGCAATCCTCATCCGCGTAGATCTGCCCCAGGCGCTGGCCGATTACGATGCGATCGAGCAGCACGCCGCGGAAGGGATGATCGGGATTGAGCTGCTGGTAGGCTTCGCCGCGCCACGCCGCCGCGCGCCGGCCGTTCTTGATCGTGTCGATGCGCTCGACGATGAGCAGGGCGAGATGTTCGGCCACCTCGTTCAACCAGGCGATGGCCTCGGGTTTTCCGTCGAGGGCGTCGCGCTCGGGGAAAGCGGAGGCGCCGTCGGCGGGCAGATCGATTCTCTTGGCATATCCTGCATTCATGCTCTTGGCGGAAACGAGCTTTTCGTAGGTCACGCCGTCAGGCGAAAGCAACTGCCACGCCTTCTGGATCCAGTCCTGGGCGGAATCGAAGGTGACCAGGTCGCCGCGCAGCTTCATGGCGTCGGCGACGCCGGTGCCGCAGCCGACGTAATAGCCGCTGTCCACATCGCGCAGCATGCCGGCGATGGCCCACTGCTCGCCCAGGCCGCAGTAGTCGGCGTCGCTGCCCAGCCGCGCGATCGGGGAGCGCAACACCAGGCCCCGGGTGGTGAGCTCCTTCTCGAGCTTGTCGAGGAATTTCGGCATGCGCGGCCCGTTGTTGATCACGGCAATGCCGCGCCCGTCGCGCGTCTTCAGCCCCGGCATGCCCATGCCGGCAATGATGGGGCGCTCGCCGCAGGCGACGACGACCTCCTCGATGGCGTCCGCGGCGGAGGCGATGAGCAGGTCCCCCTGCTTGTCCTCGTCGGGGGTCGCCTGCTCGGCGTCGCGATCGGCGAGTTGCTGCTCCAGGGGCACGGGCTCGAAATCCGGCACGCGGGGGTAGACCCGCGCGGCGTTCTCATTGCCCAGCACGAACGACGTGGGGCTCTCGATCGCGTCGCAGAGGACCTCGTGAACTTTGACCTCGGTGGCGCCGCCGTCGACGCCGACGAGCACGTACTCTTTGCTGCTCGGAAACATGGTACGACCTTTCTCCCGCCGGATACGCAAGAGCCCCGCATCCATTGCGGGGCTCAGGCATTCCGGAGTCTTACTGGCTGTTCAGTGCGTTCCGCCGGTGCAGCGCTTCGCGCCGCATCTCGTCTTTGGCGTTGTCGTTACGATCCACGGTCGTCTGGTCGATGCTGTGATCGGTGCCGCCGGCGTGGCGGATGACCTCGTAAATGGGTTCCCAGACCCGGCCGATGGTGTAGCGTTCGCTGATCCGCAGCACGAGGTCGTAATCCTCGCCGTAGTTGCGGCACGACGGGGTGTCGTTGACGCCAAACCAGCCGGCGTCGGCGATGACGCCGACGTGGGCGCAGCGCGGCGCCCCGGCCCCGTTGATCCGCAGCAGGTTGTTGCGCCCGTTGTCGGCCGTCCACTCGTCGTGGGTGACCACCGGGACGTTTTCGTCGCGGCTGAGTTCGCCGGTGGCGTCGTCGAGGTTCCAGACTTCATACGACCCCACCACCATGCCCACGGTGGGATCGGCCTCGAAGACCGCGAGCAGCTTTTCCACCGCATCGGGCTTGAGGCGGTCGTCGGAGTCGAGCTGCACGTAATACTTGCCCCGCGCGCTGGCGATGCCGGCGTTGAGACACAGGCCCAGGTTGTTGACGTCCACCACGATCAGCCGCACGGGCGGGGCGTCCGGCTGGTACTGCCCGCCGCCCTCGAGGTAGCGCTTGACGGCAGGCACGGTGGGGTCATCCGCCCCGCCGTTGACCACCACGATGGCCTCGACCTCTTTGACCGTCTGGGCCTGGACGCTTTCGATGGCCCGGCCGATGAACTCAGGCCGGTTGTTCACCGGAATGACCACGCTGGCCACGCAGCCGTCCGCCGAAGACCACGTGGGGACCGACTGCACGTGGGCCCCGGGCGCGAGGTGGGCGCCGATCCGCTGGAGGTGCGCGCCGAGGGCGGCCTCCATTTCGAGCTGGGCGTCCTTGCTGGCCAAGAGATAGTCGAACACGTTGTGCTTGCCTGAGGCTTCGCGGACGCGGTACAACCCGCCGGCGTAGCGGTTGGCGATGTGGACCGGGCGCGTCTTTTCGCTGACCCGCAGGCGGAGGTCGTACATGTCGGCCGCGGCGTAGTTCTCGTTGAAGCCGCCGACGTCCTTCAAGACGTCGACCGCGTAGAGGATGGCCAGGCCGAAGTTGGTGGTGTCGCGCAGGCGTCCTTCGTGCCAGTCGAGCAGGTGGACGTCGGCGACCGCGCCGTCGGCGCTGACCCGCTCGTAGTCTGCGTACACCATGCCGGCCCGCTCGCGGCGCGTCGCCGCCATGATCATGGTGCGGACGGCCGACCGCTTGAGCACCACCGGCGCGGCGGTGCTGTCGACGACGAGGAGATACTCGCCGGCAGCGGCGGCCAGGGCGGCGTTGAGCATGGCGGCCCGGTTGGCGTAGCTTCCGGGCAGATGGCGGACGCCCTTGGTGGTCGGGGCCTTGCCGCCGGCGCCATCGACGGCCAATACCTCGACGCCGGGGTGGTCCTGCATGGCGGCCGCCCCCACCATTTCCTCGAAGGCCGCATCGTCAAACGGGGATTTCACCCCGCGCAGCACGGCGATGGAAACCTTGACGTTGTGGAAGATTGCGTTCATGGCTCGCATTCTAACCGGGCCCGGCCCCGCGACAACCGCGCCGGGAATCGTTGTCATTTGTCAGGGAAGGTCGGTTCAGGGCGCGGCGGCAGGCAGGACGCCCATGTCGCGCAGCGCGTCCTCGACCGCCTGGGCATAGGCCCGCGCGCCGGCCGGGTTGGGGTGGCCCACCGAGCCGTAGACGCAGGTGAACGGGTCGGGAGCAAGGTCCGGGTCGAAGCACTCCCGCACGCGGAAATCGGTGAGCGGATCCTCCGGCACGATGTCCAGCTCGATCCCCAGTTGAAGGGCCACCCCCCGGTCGTTGGTCAGCCCCCACAGCCAGGCGTCGGCCGCGAAGGTGGCGTTCTGCGGACCGAAGCCGGCGTCGGCGAAGCGGATGGGCGGGTCGTCGGGGGCGAGTTCGCCGACCAGATCGACCGCCGTGCTCAGCGCAGCCGTCGAGGCCTCGTGGAAGACGCGGGAGTTCTCCGCCACCGCGAGCAGGTTCGGCGCGATGTCGTCGAGGTCGGCCAGATCGATGCCTTGCGACTCCGCCCAGACGCCGACGTCGGAGAGATCGGACTCCAGGCTCAGAAAGGGAAAGTAACCGGTCACCACGATTGGGGCTTGCGGCGCCAGGGCCCGCACGCGAATCAGCAGGTTGGACATTGCCCCCATGCAGAACGCCGACGCCCGTTCCGCGATTTCCTCGGTGCGGTCCTCGGGCATGAGGATGGTGGCCAGGCCAATGTCGTTGCCGCACCCGTCCATGAGCACCAGGTCGAGCGCCTCGGGCCGGGGAATGCTCTGGGCCTGCAAGGTCACGGAGGTGAAGTGCTGCGGCGCTTCGCCGGTGCAGCTTCCCACGCAGATCGCGTCGTGGGGCTCGGGGACGATGTGCGCCCCGGAGACGGCGTAGACCAAGCGGATGACTTTACGCCCCGTTTCGCGTTCGATCTTCCGGGCGGTGAGCGTGCTGAACTTGTCGACTTCGCGCAGCCCGTTGCCCCACATGGCGGAATCGCCCAGAACGGCCATGTAAAAGAAATCCCGCACCAGCTCGAAGTGGTCGCCGCCCAGGGGCGCGTCGCCGCTGGTCGTGGATGCGAACACCTGCACGTCGGTGATGGCCCCCAGCAGCCTTTGCGGAATCAGCACGCCGAAGCGACTGCCCAGGCGATGGGCGGGGGCCGCGGCCGGCGCCAGCCAGAAAACACCCTCACCCGCGTTCAAGCGCTGCCGGATCGTGGTGTCCGAGAGGGCGTCGGCCGGATCGGTCCTGGCGGATACCGCTGGCGTCACGGCGTGCAGTTCGGCGGTGGACGCCGACTGCATATCCACCAGCCGTATCCGCACGCGGGACGGCTCGGTGGTCGCGGTGTGCAGATAAAAGCCAATAGCTTTTTCGCCGCTGGCGCTGTTTTCCAGCCAGATCAGCCGTTCGGGTCGCTTGGCCCGGTCGTTGCCCATGAGGGGCGCTTCCAGCAACTCGGTTCCGGTCACGCGGACGCGGGAAATCGTCGGTTCCGGCTTCGGCGTGGCCGGATCGCTGATGCCGCAGCCGGCCAGAGCGCACAACAGCGCCACGCATCCCACCAACCGAACGGCGCGGGGCCGGCGGCGGGGTGTGGCGCGCGCCTTATCTGCTGCACACGAGTCCAGCCAACGCATGCGATGGTACCGCATCATCGTCTCTTGAATCCGTTTCTTTCGGCCACTCACCTGACGCTCGGGTTGCGCCGGCGCCATGGCTCCGCTCGTTTCATCGGCGGGGAAGCGGCAGTTCGTAAATCGGCGCCCCGCAAGCCCACCGCATGCCCGCCCGCGCCCGCCCGTGCCCGACGTCCGAAAAAACGCTGGCCACAAGCTCGACGCGGGCTCCCGGTCACGGGTCCGTGCGTTACGAGTGTAGGAGGCTGCCATGAAGACCTCGTAATCCAATCCTCAATTCAGACGTGGATCCTGCACTCTCATCTGCTGAACGATTGTTGATTTGAACCCCAATGAGGGATGCACCGCTACGATTTGTTTCCAAGCAGTTGCTCCACCGTCTTGCCCGCGATCGAGCCGCGCACCTGTCCGCGCACCGTTTCGACGCCCGTCCAGACCGCCCCGTCGTGCTCCGGTACGCGGTCGTGCGGCGGCGGGTCCGCCACGTCGAGCACCTCGGTCAACTCGATTCTGCCGGCCGGACGGGCCAGGGTGTAGCCCGCGGTCTCGTCGCCGTTCACAGCGCAGAGGATGCGGGCGGCGGTCAGGCGATTCATGATCCGCGCGGCAAGCTCGCCCGGGAGGTTGACGGTGTCCGCGACGTCGTCCACGTACGACGCCCCCTGGCCGGACTGGAAGCGCCGCGCCACCGCCAACGCCACCGCCAAAAAGTCCGACGGGCCGATAACCGCGTTCTCGAACTTCTCCGCCAGCTTCATCCGCCCGAGATTGGTGGCCGTGTGGGCCAGCTCCGCGCCAAAGAGAAAAATCAGCCAGCTCAGGTTGAGCCAGAGGAAAAACAGCGGCACCAGACCCAGCACGCCGTAGATGTTCCAGTTGGTCTCGGTCACGAACTGCTCGACGTACCACGCCAGCGCCCATCGCGCCGTCAGCCACAGCGGCACCGCCACCACCGCCCCCCCGACCGCGGCGTCGTTGCGCACCCGGGTGTTGGGCAACGTCTTGTACAACGCGGCCACCACCAGCATGCCCACCGCGATCGGGCCCGCCCAGCCCACCACCACCAGCATCCAGCCCAGGTAGCTGACCTGCTCGACCATGGCGAGCAGCGATCGGCCGGTGTAGGCGGCCGCGGCGAGCGCCACCGGTCCGAGGGTCAGCGCCGCCCAGAACAGCAATACGCGGCGCAGCCACGGGCGGCTGCGTGGCGCGCCGAAGATGCGATTGAGCGAGCTCTCCATGGTCATCAGCAGCCCGACGGCCGTCCAGATGAGCAGGATGGCCCCCGCCGGTCCCATCCGCGCCAGGGTGAGCTTGTCTTCGATATTGGTGACCAGTTCCTCGATCTTGGCGGCCACGTTGTAGACCTCGGGCTCGACTTCCTCGGGTTCGGCGATGGCGTCGGCCTGTGCGGCCTCGGTCTGTGCGGTTCCGGTCTGTGCTGCGTCGGTACGCTGATTGCCCGGCGTCTCGACGGCCGCACCGTCTGTCGGCTGCCCGGCTGGATTCTCACCAGGGGCGTCGATGGCCGGCCTGCCCGGCCGCGCCGTCGCTGCGCCCTGCGTATCCTCCATCGCGTGCCCGGTGACCGGTTGTGGCTCGTGCGGCTCGACCGGTCGAATCGCTTCCATCTGGGCGAGGCCGGAGAGGTCGAGGAAGCGTCGCAGGCTCTGCTTGCTTTCCTCGATCATGCCGAGTGACTTCATCGCCAGGAGGGCGAAAACCAGGATGGGGATGAGGGCGAAGATGGTGCGGAAGGAAAGGGCGGCGCTCATCTCGCCGACGTTGTGATCGTTGAGGCGGCGCATACAGAAGCGCCAGAGCTCGAGCTGAAAGCGCAGAAACCGCCCCCACCGGCTCAGTTCCTCGCCTGGCCGGGTAAACGCGTCCCCCAGTCGTCGCCGCATCTGCCGCATGGCCCGACAGCATAATCCCCTGCCCCCGCCTCGGCCAGTCAGCACGGTCAAGCCGGGTGCCGCCGGGCCGGCTGAGGTCGGACGTCGTCTTGATCTGGCTTGCAGCCGCCGCCGCGCTACCGTCCACTGTTGCGGTCCGGCACCAGTTCGAAGCTGTTCGATCCGTCGGCTGGCTCGGGAGACCACCATGACCACGCCTGATCTGCCCGCGCGGGTGCGGCGCTACTTCGATACCTACCGGACGGGCGACCGTGCGGCCATCGAGGCGCTGCTGAGCGACGACTTCACCTTCACCAGCCCGCGCGACGACCGCATCGACCGGGCCGCCTGCTTCGAACGGTGCTGGCCCGGCGCCGGGTCATTCGCCTTCCACCATCTTCAGGAAATCCACGTCCGCGGCCAGGCCTGCCTGGTACTCTACGACGCGGAGCTTCGCGGCGGGAAGCGCCTGCGCAACGCGGAATACATCCGCTTTCGCGACGGGCGGATCACGTCTATCGAAGTCTTCTTCGGGCGGGCCGTGGAACCGTGAGCGCGGGGCGCGCATCCGCGCCGGCGACATGCTTGTTCACTATTGAATAAGCGAGTTGTTCATTATTGGTCATTCACGCCCGGCGACCGCTGCAACGCGCGAAATCAAGCCCGCGCACGGGGCGCACGCTTGGGTCGGACACGGCGAATCTGGTATAATGCGGCCACCGGAGGGAGGCCGCGGACGGCGCCGGCGCCGCGATCGGATCCGACCGCCGTCATGGGGTAATCCCTGTCACGGACTATGCCCGAAGTTCGGCGCTCGCCTCGACCCGCGAGGCGGCGCGAAGTGGAGTCTGAAATCCATGCCCAAGCAGACCAATGCTCTCGCCGTCGCCGTTGTCGCTCTGTTGATGCTGACTGCCGCCGGCGCGCCCCGCGCCGAGGCCGTGCTCACCTTCAGCGTGAGCAGCGCGTCGTCCTGGCCCAACCAGGCCCATCACGACGCGGCCGTCGCGGCCATGCAACAGGTCGTCGACCGCTACAACGCGTACGGCTACTTCGGCAACTACAACGTGTGGGTCTATTATGACGCCGGAATCCCGACCGCTCAGGCGAGCTACGGGGGGAGCATCGGCTTCGGCGGTACGTATCCGGCCGAACGGGTGACCCAGCACGAGATGGCCCATTACCTCGGCCTGCCCTCATCCGGTTGGAGCGGCCTGATGACCGGCGGCACGTGGGACGGCTTCCACGCCGTTCAGCGGGTCCGCCAGTTCGACGGCGAGCAGGCCACGCTCAACGGCGACAGCATTCACTTCTGGCCTTACGGGCTCAACTACGACAGCGAAGGCAGCGAGATCAACAAGCAGCGCCAGGTCGCGATCGTCTATGCCATGCGCGCCGACCTGGGCATCGGGCCGAGCGCCCATCCCTCCACCGCGACAACGGTGACGGCCACGGCGAACGACCCCTCCGGCCAGTCGGGTTTTAACCACAAGACCATCTGGAGCGACGGCTACTTCGCCCACGCAGGCGCCGACTACCTCACCGGCGACTTCGCCGTGCGCACGCCGGCCAGCGCCAACAGCTTCAAGTTCTACGGCGACTCGCTGACGGTCAACAACACGTCGGCCAGTCGCGGGCTGTACTTCAAAGGCCAGGGCACGTCGGCCGTTGTCACCTTCAACAACCTCATCCTCGACGGCGGATGGGTGTATCACCTTTCCAACCTCAGCGACCTGTTCCAGCTTGGGGGCGTCGTGACCGTTGAGTCCGCTTCCAACATCTGCGCCAAGCAGGGCAACATCGACATCCTGGCCAGCGTCGCGGGCAGCGGCGCGCTGACCATTCGCCCGACCGATTCCCCGGCCGTCGACGACCGCTACGTCCGCTTCTATGCCTGGGACAACACCTTCAGCGGCGACCTGGTCAACGAGGCCCGCTTTGAGCTCGCCGAAGGGGCCAACTTCGCCTTCACGATCGGCGCAGACGGCGTCAACAACGCGATCATCGGCCCGTCCGCCGCGGCCACCCTGCTCAATGGCGTGTTCGAAATCGACCTGACCGCCGCGAGCGACACGGTCGGCGACGCCTGGACGCTGGTGACGGCCGCCAACACGACCTACGGGGCGACGTTCGACATTCCCGGATTCAGCCGCAACGGCAGCCTCTGGCGGAACGGGCAGTACGAATTCGATGAAACCACCGGCGTGCTGACGGTGGTTCCCGCCCCGTCCACCTGGAACGTGGACGGCGATGGCGCCTGGAGCAACGCCGCTTACTGGACGGAAGGAGTCCCCGCCGGAGGCGACGACGCGATCCTGGGACCGGTGCTCACTGCGCCGGCGGTCATCGATCTCGACGTGCCCGCGACGCTCAACCGCCTGACCTTCGACAATCCCAACAGCTACGTCGTCGCCGGCGCCAACGCGTTGACCCTCACCGGCGATGCGGAAATCGTCGTTGCCGACGGGGATCACGAGATTGCCGTACCGGTGGCCGGCACGGCCGGGCTCACCGTTCTCGGCGGCGGGTCCATCACCCTTTCGGCCGCGAGCAGTTACACCGGCGACACGGTCGTCGCATCCGGCACGCTCGCCCTCGCGGGCGTTGGCGGCCTCTCTGGCACGAGTGCCATCACGGTCAGCCCCGGGGCAACCTTCGACGTCTCCGAGCGCACCAGCCCGTTTCAGCTCACCAGCGGGCAGTCGCTGCACCATCACGCGGCCGACGCCGTGATGGGCGACGTGATCGTGGGCAACGGCGGCCTCATCGCCGGGGCCGGCGGCTTCGGCGGCAACGTCACCGCGACCGCGGGCGGCGTGATCCGGGTCGGTGAAAACGGCCTGTCTTACTTCACGCCGGACATCGGGCTGGTCCACTACGTCGACGCCACCACCGGCTCGCGGGGCAACACCTCGCGGACGAACGGCATGGCTTTTTACCCCATCGCGGAAGGCGTCACCGGCGCGGACAACGACTGGGAGGCGCGGAGCCTGGGCAACAACGGAACACTGGAGGCCGGGGGCGAGGTGGCCGAGGACGCCTACGAAATCAAGACCACCGTCAAGCTGCTCAACCCCTGGGAAAGCTATGAGGTGTTCGTGCTGTTCTGGGATCCGGTGAGTTCGGCCGAGGACTGGAACGTGCGGGCGGGCTTCGGCTCCAACCCGGGCGGCAACACGCTCTACGCCGCGGCCGACGCTCGCATCGGCAACGTCACCGCCCCGCCGGCCAGCACGCTGAATTTCGTGACCGCGCCGATTCTCGATGAAGGGGGGCGGGCCATGCTCGCGGCCCAGCTCGGCACGCACACGGCCAACGCCGACGGCGAGCTGGCCGTCTTTATCGACGACATGCCGTCTCACATCGGGGCCAACCGCCGAACGCTGTACGACGGTTTGGGCATTGCCCAGGTCGGGCCCGTGACCATGGCGGTCGCCGGCGACGTGACGCTGAGCGCCGGCGCGGTTCTGGAGATCGACGTCCTGACGCCGGCGAACCTCGATCGGCTGTCGGTCGGCGGACAGTTCACCGCCGGCGGCACGCTCGCGTTGACCTTCATCCCGCAAGGGTCGCCGCCGCAGCTCGGCGACACGTACGACCTCATCGACGCAGCCGCTTTTGACGGCTCGTTCGACGGTCTCATCGCACCGGCGCTGCCGGCCGGTCAGGCCTGGGACCTGCGCGGCCTCGCCATCGACGGCACGATCTCGGTGGCGGACGTCGCCGCCGCCGTGGCCGACTGCGTCGCGTGCATGGCCGGACCGGGCGGCGGCGTGCAACCCGGCTGCGCCGCCCAAGACGCCGACGCGGACGGCGACGTCGACCTGGTCGATTACGCCGAACTGCAAGCCGCGCTGAAGACCGGGCAGTGATCCTGAATCGTACTCCGCGGACATGTCGTGGCACAGCACGGAAGCAAACGCAGCAGGAGACAACTCATCGGTGGGCACGGTCCGCCCTTTATGCAGGCCGCCGATATCAACCGGCGCGGGATATTGTCGTTGAATGAGGTGACTCAGTTCCGCTAGGATGGTGCCGATCAGGCCATCAGGAGCCACCCGCATGACCATCGGTATCCGGCTGCACTTTGTCGGCTTCGTCATGACGCTCGCTAGCGCGCACGCATGGGCGGATGTCACGATCCGGGTGAGCGTTGGTTCCACCGGCATACAGGCCAACGGCAGCAGCCGGGGCAAACCATCCATCTCGGGTGACGGGCGTTTCGTCGCGTTTGCGAGCGCGGCAACCAACCTGGTGGCACTCGACACCAACGGGGCAGACGACGTCTTTGTCCACGACCTCCACACCGGACAGACCACGCGTGTCAGCACCAGTTCGACAGGGGCGGCGGGCAACGCGGACAGCTTCCGGCCGAGCCTCTCCGCCGACGGGCGATTCGTCGCTTTCGCCAGCTTGGCCGACAACCTCGTGCCCGACGACAGCAACGGCGAGGTCGACATTTTCGTGCATGATCGGCTTGCGGGTGAGACGACCCGTGTCAGCGTCACTTCTTCCGGCGAAGCCAGCGACGGACACAGCCAGCAGCCGGCGATCTCGGCGGACGGCCGTTACGTTGTTTTCGCCAGCAACGGCAAGAACTTTGATCCAAGGCTGGTCACCTTCTGGACGCTCGAGATCTTCGTGCACGATCGTGTTACCGGCCAGACCGAGTGGGTGAGTAAGAACCTCGACGGAACAGAGAGCAACAGCTACGAACCCACCGTATCCTCCGATGGACGCTATGTCGTGTTCGACAGCACCAGCCCCAACCTCGTCGCCAACGACACCAATTCCGTCAGAGATATCTTCCTGCACGATCGGCAGACCGGGCAGACCAGTCGCGCCAACATCAGCACCGGCGGAGAGCAGGCCAACAGTTTTTCGGGCCGTGCGGCGCTCGCGTCCGGCGGGCGCCACGTGGTCTTCGAGAGCTATGCCAGCAACCTGGTGGCCGATGATCTCAACGACGAATGGGATATCTTCGTCCGCGACCTCGCCGCCAATCAAACCCTGCGCGTCAACGTCGGCCCCGGCGGCGTGGAAGCCAACCAGTTGACGTCGGAATCGGCCATCTCGGCCGACGGGCGTTACGTCGCCTTCGCCAGTCTGGCCACCAACCTGATCCCCGGCGGTCACGCCTGGTACGACGACACCTATCTCCACGATCTCGCGACCCAGGTGACCAGCCTGATCACCTACCCCTACACGGGCTCGCACGTCAACCACTTCTCGGAGCATCCCGCCGTCTCGGACAACGGGCGGTACGTCGTGTTCGTCACGGACGCCGACAACGTCATCCTCAACGACAGCAACGCCACCTACGACGTCTTCGTGCGCGATCGCGCCCTGCCTGGCGATCCGAACGCCGACGGCCACGTGGATCTGGTCGACTTTGCCGAACTCGCGGAATGTCTGACGGGCGCCAGCGCCGGCCCCCTGGCTTTCGGTTGCGACGCCTTCGACCGCGACGCTGACGGGGACGTGGACCTGCGCGACGTTGCCCGCTTCCAGACCGCGTTTACCGGCCCGCCAGCCGGCTCGCCGTGAATGGCGCCCCATTACCACACCAACTCATACGCCGTATAGCCGCCGATGAAGATCACTGTCACCCAGATGGCCAGTTGGGTTTTGTGTTGCTCGAGCCAGGGAGCGGCCGCACGGCCCAGGATCGCCACCAGCAGGGCCAGTCCGAAGTAGCGCAGCCCCCGCCCCAGGGCGGCCGACGCCAGGAAGGTGGGATACGACATCTTCACCACCCCCGCCCCCAGGTAAGCGATCTGGAAGGGCACCGGCGTGATTGAGAGCATCAGCACGTACCAGAACCCGTCGTCCGCGAGCTTCTGCTTGTATCTGCCAAACTGCTCGGTCGCGCCCACCAGCTCAATGAAGGGCTGGCCCACCACCTCGTACGCCCCCAGCCCGATCAGGTAGCCCACGCTCGCCCCCACCAGGCAGCCCGCCAGCGTGAACGCGGCGATGTGCCAGAGGCGCCGATGGTTCGTCAGCATCACCGGAATCAGCACCACCTCGATCGGGACGGGCAGCACCGTCGTCTCGGCGAAGGAGACCGCGAACACGCCCCACACCACGTGCCGCGACTCGATCCACCGCCGCATGCGTTCCGCCAGCTTCTCTCCCATCGCGTTGGTCGCCTCCGGTCGTTCGCCCGATCGACTCTTGGCCTGTTCGCCTGCCCATTCTTGCCACACGGCGCCCGGCGCAGGGCGCGGGAGTTCGGAGGATGGTAGCGGGTGGGCCTGACGCGATTGAAACCAGTCCAAGGCAGGATGACGGGTGGATGGAGCCGGGCGTGCCCCTTCCGGCAGGTCAATTCACCGCAGGGAGCATCCAGCGCACGGTGTCGCGACTGGGCGGGCGGCCGAACATCTAGCCGGCCATGACGCCGCATTCACGCACCGTCGGCCGCATCCGTGCGCCGTTGTCCCCACAGCCGTCCGGCGCCCAGCAGCAAGGCCACGCCGACGGCGGTATAGATGAATCCGATGATGAGCCGCGGCGCCGGGCTGTGCCGCAGAAACCGTCCGGCCAGCATCATCACCGCCACGAAGCCCCACGTGCGCAGCGAGAGAAACCCCCCGAGACAGCGCCCGTCGCCGCGGGCGCGGATCCGTCCGGCGATCCGATCGGCCGCTCGCCGCATGACGAAACGTCCCTTGAGCGCGCCGGCGCCGACCGCGGCGACCACCAGCAGCGCCGCCCCCAGCCCGGCCGTTGGCGTCAGCCAGTGCAAACCCACAACGAGCAGGCCGCACCCGACCACGGTCCAGAGCGACGCGGCCGCCACCAGGTGCGTTCGCGCCGACGCGGCGGGCTTATGCGTTTCCGCCCAGTTGCGCATGTCCTGCCGTCGCTTCCGCTCAAGCGAGCGCCGCCAGTTCCGCCTGCACGGCCTCGACCAGCGGGGCCATGGTGTCGTAGGTGAAATCGAACTTGATGCCCGCGGCGGAAAACAGCTCCGGCAGCGGCCGCGATCCGCCCAGGGCCAGCGCCGCGCGGTACTGCTTCACCGCGGAGGCCAGATCCTGCCGCGCGTTCTGCCAGACCTGCAACGCCCCAAGCTGGGCGATGGCGTATTCCACGTAGTAGAACGGCACCTCGTAGAGGTGCAACTGACGCTGCCAGGCGTAGGCCTCCGCGTCCTCATAGCCGCTGTGGTCCACGCCCGTGCCGAAACGCTCCTGGAGGCCGAGCCAGTACTGCCGCCGCTCGTCACGCGTGTGGTCGGGGTGGGTATAAAGCCAATGCTGGAAGGCATCGATGGTGGCGACCCAGGGAAACAGCTTGATCACCCCTTCGAGCTGCTTGCGCTGGGCCCGCACCAGGTCCTCGCCGCTGTAAAACACGTCGTAGTGCGGCATGGCCAGAAGCTCCATCGCCATCGACGCGACTTCCGCGAACTCGATCGGGGCCCCGCGGTACTCGATGAGGTCCTCGTCGCGCGTCGCGTAGGCGTGAAAGGCATGCCCGCCCTCGTGCAGCAGCGTCTCCACGTCGCGGTGCAGGCCCACGGCGTTCATGAAGATGAACGGCCGGCGCGACTCGTCGTAGGTCGACTGGTAGCCTCCCGGGGCCTTGCCCTTGCGGCTGTCCAGGTCCAGGTAGCCTTTGACCCGCATGTCGGCGAACTGCTTGCCCAGCAGCGGGTCCACCCGGGTGAACATCTGCGCGCAGCCCGCGCACAACTGCTCGACGGTCTCGAACGGCTTCAGCCCGGGGCGTCCCTGCTCGTCTACGCTCAGATCCCAGGGGCGCAGCCGCTCCAGACCCAGGTTCTCGCGCCGCCGTTCGTTCAGCGCCCGCACGGCCGGAACCACCGCCCGCTCGATCGCGTCATGAAACGCGGCGCAGTCCTCCGGGGTGTAGTCGAAACGCTGGTAGGCCTTGAAGGCGTACGCCCGAAAGTCCGGCAGATCCGCGTTTTCCGCCAACTTGCGGCGCAAAGCGAGCAGCGAATCAAAGACGTCCTCGAGCTTGTCCTTGTCCTGCAACCGCCGCGCCGACGCCAGCTCCCAGGCCTGCTTGCGGATACCCCTATCCGGGTTCTCACCGTACACGGCCATCTGCGGCAGGGTCTTTTCCTCGCCCTCGAACTGCACGGTCATCTCCCCGCACAGCTTCTGGTATTCCTGGGCGAAACGCGTCTGGTCGACCAGCAGGGGCAGGTTCTCCTCGCGGAACAGCTCCACCGCCGCCCGGGTGCTGCGGTCCAGCACCGCGTAGCGCTCGGCCGGCAGCGTTTCGGCCGCCGGCGACTCGGTGTACTTGACGTTCAGCGCGTGCCACTGCTTGCGGCACGGCGGGTCCACCTCCTCGACGAACTGCATGTAGCGCTCGCCCAGCTCGGTGTCGTCGGTGTGGCAGGTCATCTGCACGTAGCGTTCGGTGCGTTCCTCCGCGAGGCAGGCGGCCAGTTCGCTGCTGTCCAGCAGCCACTGCTCGAGGGCCTGGGGCGTGGAGATGTCCCGGCCCAGGAGGTTCTTGAAGTAAGGCTCGACTTTGGCGTAGGCGTCGAGGACGGCATCGAACTTCACGAATTTGCGGGGGTATTCCTGGCTGGCCATGGTGGGCTGCATCCTCCGTGCGGGACCTGATGAGTTGTCGGGGCGCTGCGTCCGCCAGCGCCGCCGGGTAGCGCGGGGCAGTCTAGTCGCTGCCCTCCGGCACGCCAACGCCTGGCAGCCCGGTCCGGCCAGGTGAGCCGTCACGCCCGGCGACCCAAAGCCCGCCCAATCCGCACAGAATTCCCAGCCTCATCAAGCTTCGACGGACCCGGCCGGCACCAGCGCCTGTGAGTTGTCAAAAAAAAGGCACCGACCACCACTTGTCGCATGCTGTTGCGTGGGTGACTACAACCAGTGGTATCCCTCGCACTGGACCGGGCTTAGAGAAGCTGTGAGTTTTCGCACACCCGCGGGCTAAGTGCGGCTTGCGGGGGCGTTTAGTTCAAAAGCCCAAAATACATTTGACCACGGCCCGATATTGTAGTACGTTCATGAGTGCCCACTATATCTAGGGGTCAATCAAGCCGTTAATCAGCCGCCACTTGGCAAGGATGCCCGTGACGGGCCAAGAAGTGTGTGCCCGTCGCGATTCTGTGTCTGTGCGTGCTGATGGCGGGGTTGCGCCCCGGACAGTGAGCGCGAATCGGGCGGGGAAAGGAAGCCGGCACGACGCGTTTTTGGGACCAGTTGGACTAACGATTGAACCGGAGCGAGGTCCGTTTCTATCTCGTCGCCGGTGGTGATATGGAGTGAACATGTCGCAGGTATTCACGGATCGAATGGCGGGCGTCAGGGACGACGAACGGGCTCACCGTACCCCCAAGAGCAGCATCGCACTCAGTGAGAACGCGCTCAACGTGCTCAAAGCGCGGTATCTCATCAAGGACGAATCCGGGGCGTGCACGGAGGCGCCGGAAGACCTCTTCCGACGCGTGGCACGGACGATTGCGGAGGCCGAATTGCTCCACAATCCCGACCCGGAGAGCCGCAGCGAGTGGGAGGATCGTTTTTTCGAGTTGATGGCCGCCGGCCGGTTCATGCCCAACAGCCCCACGCTGATGAACGCGGGGCGCGAAATGGGCATGCTCAGCGCGTGCTTCGTGCTGCCGGTGCGGGACAGCATCGACGAGATTTTCGATTCCATCAAGCACACCGCCCTGATCCAGAAAGCCGGCGGCGGTACCGGCTTCGCCTTCGACGAACTCCGTCCCACCGGCGACTACATTAAAAGTTCCGGCGGCACGACCAGCGGGCCGATCAGCTTCTGGCGGGCCTTTTCCGAGGCCACCAACGCCATCCAGCAGGGGGCCTTCCGCCGTGGCGCCAACATGGGGATGATGTACATCGATCATCCCGACATCCTCAAGTTCCTCCACGCCAAGGAGGATCTCAACCAGTTCACCAATTACAACATCTCCGTGAAAATCACCGACGCGTGGATGGACGCCTTCCGGGCCGACCCCCACGCCCCCCACGTGGTCCGCAATCCCCGCACTGGCAAAACCTACGTCATGGCCCGCGACACGGACATCTGGGGCTATGACCTGCGCACCCTGACCCTCAGCGAGCAGGCCGACCCGGACGTGGCCTACTACACCCGCCAGGACATCTGGGACATCATCATCAAGAACGCCTGGCGCACCGGCGAACCCGGCGTGGTCTTCATCGACCGCATCAACGCCGACAACCCCACGCCCCACGTCGGGCGCATGGAAGCCACCAATCCCTGCGGCGAGCAGCCCCTGCTCCCCTACGAGGCCTGCAATCTGGGCAGCATCAACCTCTCCCGCTTCATCGACCACCCCTGCACGCCTGAGGCCCGCGTGGACTGGAACGCCCTGCGCACCTGCATCCATGAGTCCGTGCGCTTCCTGGACAACGTCATCGACATCAACAACTATCCCCTGCACGAGATCGACGCGATCTGCAAGGCCAACCGCAAGATCGGCCTGGGCATCATGGGCTTCGCCGACGCCCTCTTCAAACTCGGCATCGCCTACAACAGCGACCAGGGCGTCGAATGGGGCGAACGCTTCATGAAGTTCCTCAATGACGAGGCCCACGCCTACAGCGAGCGCCTCGCCGGCAGCCGGGGCAACTTCCCCAACTGGAGCGGCAGCATCTGGGACACCCGCCATAACCGCCCCATGCGCAACGCCTGCTGCACCACCGTCGCCCCCACCGGTACCATCAGCATCCTGGCGGACTGCTCCTGCGGCATCGAGCCGCTGTTCAGCCTCGTCTTCTATCGCAACGTGCTCAAAGGCCAGACCGACGGCAAAAAGCCCATGGTCGAGGTCAACCAGATATTCCAGCAGGTCATGACTGAGCGAGGGCTTGGTAGCAAGGATCTACTCGATCGCATCGCCACGGAAGGCACCCTCGCTCATATCCCCGACCTGCCCGCCGACGTCCGCAGCGTCTTCGTCTGCGCCCACGACGTCACCCCCGAGTGGCATGTGCGTATGCAGGCGGCCTTCCAGAAACACTGCGACGCCAGCATTTCCAAGACCATCAACTTCCCCGAACACGCCACCGAGCAGGATGTCGAGACCATCTACCGTCTCAGCTATGACCTCCGCTGCAAAGGCGTCACGGTCTACCGCAACGGCTGCCGCATGGCCCAGCCCATGGCCCTCAAGGATAAGGAAAAGAAGGCGGCCGAGGCCCCCGTCGAGGCCAAGGTGGTCATCGAACAGAAGCCGGCCGCCCCGCAGGCCATGGAGCCTACCACCCTCCCGGACATCCTCAGCAGCATGCGCATCAAGCAGATGACGCCTTTCGGCAACATGCACGTCCAGATCACGGTCGATCCCAAGACTGACCGGGAGCTGGAAGTGTTTGCGCAATTGGGCAAGGGAGGCGATCTGGCGAACAGCGATCTCGAGGCTATCTGTCGGCTGTGCAGCCTGTGGCTCCGCTCCGGCGGTCGCCTCAAACACATCGTTCAGCAACTCCGCGGCATCGGCTCCAGCCTCCAGGTCAGCACCAAGGATGGCAAGATCATGAGCCTCGGCGACGGCCTGGCCCGCGCCCTGACCAAATACACGCGCACAAAGAGCCATTTCGGCCTCGAAGCCCTCCTGCTCGGCGATTTCGATCCCGAGGAGTTCGACCGCGTCCAGCGCGGTCTGGCCGCCAACCCGGCGCCCGCCAAAGACAAGAACGGGCACGGCAATGGAAACGGGAACGGGAAGAACGGCAATGGCCACGGCCACGCCACTCCGGAGAAACACGCCACCCCGGAGAAAATTGCCGCCCGGATCGCGGTCGAGCCCGAGCGTCCATCCCAGCAGGAAGCGTTCAAGGTGAAATGCCCGGAGTGCCAGGGTCCGCTGCGGTACAGCGAGGGCTGCTGCATGTGCCAATCGTGCGGTTATTCGCACTGCTGACACTGGCAAGTTGGTCTTTGTAAAGTGTGATCTGACAGAAAAATACGTTCGGAGCCCGCACCCGATTTGTGCATTCGGCGTAAATTTGGTAGAAGCTGCGGCGGTTTCTCGCCGATATAAAAAAACGGGCGATTTGAAGCGTGACACCATCGCCCGGAAGTGTAAGATTAATAGTAGGTTCCGATAACCATTGGGAGCCTGATCATCGAGGGGCCGGCGCCCAGCGCCGACAGGCAGCACGACGCACCTGGCTTCTTTCCCCTCCGGAAAGCACCGCACTCGCCTCACGGCAGTCGGTGCTTTCTTTATGCGCTTTCTTTATGCGCGACCAGCGCCGGTGCAATGCTACCTGAGCATCCCGGGGGGCCGTTTGCCAACGGTCCTTGCATGCAGTCTTCGCAGACGGGTGCAATTGCGTGCAAATACCATCCGCCAGGCTCGTATCGTCCTTCCCTGACGCGGTATCGATGCCCGTTGCGCGGCGTAAGGCACGCCGGCGCAGTTGGTTGCCTTCGCTGCGAGGATGCGCATAATCGCGGTTCGCGCCGACGGACTGTCGTGCCGAACGTGTGTGTAGCTGCTTGTGATTATACCGATCCGATTCGCCTTCCCGGAGGTGCCGATCCGTGCGCACCCTGCTTTCGATCTGCGCCCTGATGCTTACCAGCGGATGCCAACTCACCGAGATTCGAGGCAGCAGCGAGACCGGCGTCGAATACCGCCATAGCGGCAACAGCAACACCAACGCCGATCGCTACTCCTACGAACAGTCCATCGACTTCAAGTGGGATAATGACATCACCACGTCCGCCACCTACCGCCGGCGCGATACGGACGACGGCAACGGCGACAACGACAACGGAATGTGGTTCCAGATCAGCTATCCGATCTGGAAGCGACCCGAGCAACCCGACCCCAACATACGCAAAATCGCGCAACTCGAGCGGCGCATCGCCGAGTTGGAGAGGCAGAACGCCGCCCAGGACGAAACGCAGGCCGATGCGCAGACCGACCGCTGAAATGCCCTCACGCCCCCTGCTTCGATACGGCCGGGTCAGACGCGGTAAACTGCTTCACCGGCCTTGATCACCTCGCGAACGCAGTTTCGACCGGCGAAGTAGCACATCTGCTCGATGCTGGGCACGTCGAGGATCGCCAAGTCTGCCTGCATCCCCTGCTCCAGAGCCCCCAGACGATCTTCGCGTTGCAGCACGGCCGCCGCGTTGCTCGTCGCCGCCACCAGCACCTGCTCGGGCGTCATCCGCATCTGCGTGCAGGCGACGCTCAGGGTCAGCGGCAGCGATTCGATGGCGCAACTTCCGGGGTTGAAGTCGGTTGCGATCGCCACCGGCACGCCGGCCTCGATGATCTTCCGCGCCGGGGCCTGCGGCACGCCGAGAAACAGCGAGCACGCCGGCAGCAGCACGGCCACCACGCCGGCCTGCTTCAGCGCCGCCAGGCTTTCCGCGTCGATCTCCTCGAGGTGGTCGGCCGATATGGCGCCCACTTCCGCCGCCAGTTTCGAGGCCCCCATCTGCGTGATCTGGTCGGCATGGACCCGCGGCGTCATGTGAAAACGCTTGCAGGCCTCGAGCACGCGCCGCGACTGCTCCACGGTGAACGCCGTGCGCTCGCAAAACACGTCCGCGAATTCGGCCAGCCCCTCGTTCTTAATCCGCTCGAGCACGTCGTAGGCGAGAATGTCGTCGAGGTAGACGTCGGCCTGGTCCTGGTACTCGGCCGGCACGGTATGGGCGGCCAGGTAGGTGCCCACGCACTCGATCGGCTGGCGCGTGCCCAGCGCCTTGATCGCCCGCAGCATCTTCAGCTCGGACTCGACGTTCAGACCGTATCCGCTCTTGATCTCGACCGTGGTCACGCCCCAGGCGAGCATCCGCCTCAGCCGCGGCAGGGCGAGCTCGACCAGTTCCTCGAGGCCAGTGGTGCGGATCCCCTGGACGGAATTGCGAATGCCGCCCCCTGCTTCCGCGATTTCGGCATAGCTGCGGCCTTCGATGCGCTGGACGAATTCCGCCTCGCGGGTGCCCACGAACACGGTGTGGGTGTGGCAGTCGATCAGGCCGGGGATCACGCAGCCGCCTTGGGCGTCGATCACCTGGGCCCCGCCCGGCAGCGGCTCGTCGTAGTGATCCTTGATCCAGAGGATCTTGCCGCTGTCGATAGCGATGGCGGCGTTGTAATGCCGCATGACGAGATCCGGCCGATCAAGGGAAACCGGCCCGCGCGGCCCGGTACAGACCTGTCCGATGTTGCGGATAACGAGCATGATAACTCGAAGTGATATGCGATCGGCCAGTCGCTGTCCAACCCGCCCGATGGGCGAGACTGGCCGCGCCATCGTGCAGCCGCCGCCATGCCCCGATCCATCAACCGCAACCGGCGGAGCTGAGCCCTCGCAGGGGCGCAACGGGCGCTCAGTAGCGCGTCAGGGCCGCTACACCGCCCTTGCGTTCGAGGCCCTCGATCGGGTCAGCGAAGTCAACTGCCGCGCTGGTGCGCTCGGCCTGGCGCACCATCTCGTCGATGAGGTCGATGGCGAAGACGTCATCCGATTGGCAGAACCTGCATTTGCCGGCGTGCTCGACCGGTGTGACATTCTCGCACTGGCGACACTTGATGCCGGCCAGCTTCAGATCGCGGGCGATGATCACCTGGTCAGCCCGACCCAGCACCAGGGCCTCCCACACGTCGTCCGCGCCGATCTCCGCGAGCCCGTCCGCCGGCAACTCGTTCTTGATCCGCTCCCAGAGTGTTTGCTCCTCGCGACGTTCGGCCCCTTCGGCCAGTTGCTGCGCTTCGGCGATGAGGCTCGCCTCGTCGGCGCTGAGATCGGCGCCGTCGTCGGCGACCAGCACGTCCCGCAATTGCTCCGGAAGCTGCTCGAGGATCGCCCCCCGCGCCTCGAGCGAACCCAGCAGCACCAGCCGTGTGTAGCCCCGCTCCGCGCACATGGCAGACAGGTCGTTCACCACCTCCTTGGCGTAATGCAGCAGTTCGTTCTGCCGGCGGCGCTGGTAACGCTTCTGCGACCAGCCGCCCTTTTTCACGCGGTTCTTCACGTCGCCCTTGATGGCGCCCTCTTCCTGGAGCATCGCCAGCGATACCAGGTGGATCTCGGCCGCGTCGTTGTCGGCCGTCACCAGCACGAGGTCCTCGTGCTCGTCCGCGATCTCCGCGATCGGGCGAATCAGCGGCGCCGGCCCCAGCCGCAGCCGCCGCTCGACCTCGACCGGCAGCGCATACCCTTCGACAAAATCGAGCGCCCAGCAGGCAAACACCGCGATCGCCGGCTGGTCGGTCTTCTTGCCGTCGAGCCAGGTTTGCACCATCTGCATGCCCGCCTGGAAGTGCTCCAGGTCGTCGGGCGCATCGTCGAAAACATGCTCAATCGCCTTCGCCCGGCGCGCCAGCCAGTCGCGCTCGTCCGGAGGACAAAGATAGCAGCTTACAAACGCCCGCTCGGCGCTTTCCATGTTCGCAAGCTTGCGCAGATCGATGTCTTGAATGGTTTTCATATCGGTGTGGGTTTCCTTGGGTTCAAGTTTCGGTCTCCCGGGGCAACGCCGACCCATCCCCGGGGGGTTAACTGGGGTTGCAGGTCCGCAGCCTGATTGACATGAGCATAGCGGGTTCTCCTGATCGGCCCAACTCGGCAGCCTGAATATGGTGTTACGGCGCTCGGCGTGGCAGCCGATGAAGAAGCCCGTGGCGCGGAATCACGCCGACCGAGCCTGCGGAGGGCGCTCCAGGTTGCGGAGACCGCGCATGCGCGATGCGGCGAAGCCCTTTTGAGGAATATGTGGAATTAGCCAACCGGCCTGATCGTGGCAGGATGAACTTCGCCGCTTGCCGGCCTGGAGTGCCTTTCATTTTCCAGTTCGCGGGCGGGACGGTCAGCCGATGGCCTGCTGGCCTCGGTCGCCGGTGCGGATGCGGATGCATTCCTCCAGGGCGGTGATGAAGATTTTGCCGTCACCGATCTCCCCCGTCTTGGCGCCCTCGATGATCGCCTGCACCGTGGCCTCCACGTACTCCTCGTTCACGGCGATCTCGATCCGCACCTTCTTCAGCAGGTTCACCTCGATGTCCACCCCGCGATAGGTCTCGTGGTAGCCCTTCTGCTCGCCGCAGCCCAGCGCGTTGGTCACGGACATCTTGTAGACCTTGGCCCGGTAAAGGGCCTGCTTCACGTCGTTGAGCCGTTCCGGCTGGATGTAGGCGGTGATCAATCGCATAATCGCCTCGCGCCTGATAGGGAAAAGAATCAGGGAGCGCCGAACCGATGGCGTCCCGCCCGCGGTCCGCTACTCCGTGATGAAGATCTGGAACCCGCTGTAGGCCTCCATGCCGTGCTCGCCGATGTCCAGCCCGCGGCGCTCCTCGATGGCGCTGACCCGCAGACCGATCGTCTTGTGCACGGCGAGAAACAGCGCCATCCCCAGCCCGAACGCCCAGACGAACGCCATGCCCGCCCCCGCCGCCTGGCTGGCGAGTTGGGCAAATCCGCCCCCGTACAACAGGCCCGTGCTGTGCGCCTGCCCGCCCACGACGGACTCCGCGTTGAACAGCCCGCAGGCGAGTGTGCCCCATGCGCCGCAGACGCCGTGCACGCTCACCGCCCCGACCGGGTCGTCGATCTTGAGGATCGCATCGACGACGAAAACGCTGCCGACCACCAGCACCCCGGCGCAGGCCCCGATGGCCATCGCCCCCATCGGGGTGACCGTGGCGCAACCGGCCGTGATGCCCACCAGGCCCGCCAGCGCCCCGTTCATGGTCATTGAGGCATCGGGCTTCTTGGTGATCGCCCAGATGGTGACCATGGCGGCGACGGCGCCGGCCGCGGCCGACAGGTTCGTCATCACCGCGATGCGCCCGATCGCCGGCACGCCGGCCGTCGTGCTCCCCGCGTTGAATCCGAACCAACCAAACCAGAGGATGAATACCCCCAGCGCCGCCAACGGGATGTTGTGGCCGGGAATGGCCCGGGGCTTGCGATCCGGTCCGTACTTGCCCAGACGCGGACCGGCCACGATGGCGGCCGCCAGTGCCAGCCATCCGCCGATGGAGTGCACCACGGTGGATCCGGCGAAATCGCAGAACGTGCCGGTCGAAAGGCGCTCGAGCCAGCCCGCGCCGTCGAGCAGGCTGCCCCACGCCCACGAACCGAACACCGGATAGATGAAGATGGTGATCACGAAGCTGTACGCGAGGTAGGCCTGGAATTTGACCCGTTCGGCCACGGCGCCGGAGACGATCGTGGCGGCGGTGGCGGCGAACACGGTCTGGAAGAGCAGGAAGGTGTAGTGCTCGTCGCGCCCGTCGAGACCGGCGAAGCCGAAGTGGGTCGTGCCGCAGAACCCGTTGGTGGCGCCGAACATCAGCCCGAAGCCGACGAAGAAAAAGGCGATCGACCCCACGCCGAAGTCCATGAGGTTCTTCATGATGATGTTGACGGCGTTCTTCGCCCGGGTGAAGCCGGATTCGAGCATGGCGAAGCCGACCTGCATGAACATGACCATGCAGGCGGCGATGATGGTCCAGACGATGTCCAGGTTGTGCTGCGGACCGGCATCGGCCGCCTGGGCGAGCAGGAGGTCGCCCGGGGCCCCGGGCGCAAGGATACCGCTGACCAGATTCATGTCGTCCTCTCCGGGAACCACTCAGCCGAAGGTGGGCGGGATGTTCGCTGCGGGAGGTGGGCGGTCGAGTCCATCGTCAGGCCCGCTCGACCGGTGCCACTCTCGCAAGCAATCCCCCTGAACGCTACGCATGTCGTCGCTAATTATGCCGTCTTTTATTCAAATTTCAAACTTTTTAAATTACCTAGGCGCGCTTTTGTACTAACCTATCCACCTTTTAGTATTTAAATCCGTATTTTGCGGTTATGGGACGTCTCCGGTCGCCGGCTGGGAGGCGGGGAGGATGCCTTAGCGGGCCGCCCGGCGGCGAGGGCCTCGGCGGGCGGATTCACCGGGTGGGGACCGCGGCCGTTGTCCCGCACCGGGCCGCAGTGCCAACCGGCGTCTGCCGCCCTTCGATGTTCCGCCTGCACGGGCGGTTGGTTGCCGAGTCCGGCGGATGTGCCGCCCTGTGAAATTGTGAATTCCCAACAGCATGCCGGCCGCACGCTGTCCGACCATGACGCTTTGCGGCTGCCGCGGGCAGCGCGAAGATGGCGCAAAGTCGCCGTTTCTCGGTTGTTTCCGCTGCCTGCCCTCGCTAGACTTTCGCCCATTCATCACAGTGTGTGGACGTGGCGACGCATCACGCCGCCGCCGTTGCGCCGGGACCAACGCCCCGGCAGAAGGCTGATGAACACGATGGGCAAAGCTTCGACGTTGGACCGACCGCCGGTTGGACGACTCGCCTGGATCGCTTGCGCGCTGCTCGCCCCCTTTGCCGGGTGTGCCGGCCTGGACGATCCCGCCTGGATCGCTCGCGGCCAGCGCATGATGGTGGCCAGCGATCATGCCGAGGCGTCGCGCGCCGGCCTGGCCGTCCTCCGCGACGGGGGCAACGCGGTCGATGCCGCCATTGCCGTTTCCCTGGCCCTGGCGGTCACCCGCCCGCAGAGCACCGGACTGGGGGGCGGCGGGTTTGCCATCGTGCGTTCGGCCGATGGGGCGGTGTCGGTGCTCGACTACCGTGAGACGGCGCCGGCCTCGGCCACGCGCGACATGTACGAACGGGTTCTGGCCGTCGCGCCGCAGCGCGCTCCGCCGAGCCGTTGCGGGCACCTGGCCGCGGGCGTGCCGGGACTGCCGGCCGGTCTGGCCGAGATACATCGCCGCTGGGCGACCAGGGACTGGGCGACGCTGACCGCGCCGGCGCTGCATTTGGCGGAGCGGGGTTTCGCGGTGGATCGGCATTACGCCCATGCCTGCGCGTCGGCGTGGAAGCTGTACGAACGCTACCCGGAACTGCGTGAATCGTGCCCCTACGTGTATGAAACGCATCTGCGGCGGGGCGCATTGCGCCGACCGGGTGAGCATCTGCGGCAACCGGCGCTGGCGGCGCTGCTTAGGCTGATTGCGGAGCACGGCGCGGACGCGGTGTACACCGGCGCGGTGGCGGACGCCATCGAGACCGAGATGGCCCATCACCGCGGGTTGATCGACCAGGCGGATCTCGCCGGCTACGCGGTCGCGGAACGGGCCGCGCTCTGCGGGAATTACCGAGGTTACGAGATTATCGCCATGCCGCCGCCGTCCTCGGGCGGGGTGTGCCTGCTGGAAGCGCTGAACATCCTGGAGACTGTGCCACTGGGTGACATCCACGGGCGGGATCCGGCGCTGGCCATGCATTATCTCATCGAGGCGATGAAGCACGCCTTCGCCGACCGGGCGCGCTGGCTGGGCGACCCGGATTTCGTGGACGTTCCTACGGATCTGCTGGCGTCAAAGCCCTACGCGCGTACGCTGGCCGACGCCCTGGACCCGACCCACACCTTCCCCAGTGACACGTACGGAGCACTGAACATCCCCGACGACGCCGGCACCAGCCACTTCTGCATCGTCGATCGGTGGGGCAACTGCGTCGTGAGCACGGAGACGGTCAACACGTCGTTCGGCTCGCTCGCGGCGGTCGGCGAATACGGGTTGATCTTCAACAACGAGATGGACGACTTCACGGCCGTGCGCGGAGAGGCCAACATCTTCGGCCTGGTGCAATCCGAGCGAAACGCCGTCGCCCCCGGCAAGCGGCCTTTGTCGAGCATGTCGCCGACCATCGTGCTGGATGACGGCGGGCCGGTGCTGCTGCTGGGCGCCTCGGGCGGTCCCCGGATTATCTCGAGCGTATTGAACGTGCTGGTCGGCGTGCTCGATTACGGCCAGTCACTGGAGGACGCGCTGGCGGCCGTCCGCGTGCACCATCAGTGGCAGCCGGACGTGGTGCGCTTCGACCGGGCCGTGGATGCTTCGGTGGAGCGGGCGCTGGTGCGTCGCGGGCATACGCTGAGTCCGCGGCGCGCGACCGGGATCGTGCAGGCGGTGCGGCTGCGCCCCGGAGGCCTGGTTGGTGGGTCCGATCCGCGCAAAGGTGGCCGTCCATGCGGCATATAATGGCCCCTGGTTGACAGCGGGTTCAAGTGGAAATGGTCAAGCTGAACACGTGCTGAACGTGGGAGCATGGTGAAGTTGGACGGGGCCAAGTAGATACTAGACTTCTTCGTAGTTATTACCTAAACTGATCATGGACGTTGCGTTCAGTTCTTAATGGTTGTGGCCGACAGAATATCAAGGGCTCTTTAGTAGGTCGCCGGTCCGGCGTGCGCGAATGCTGTTGCATTGGCGGCCCGATGCGGCGGAAACCGATGCCACATTCCTCAACACAGCTTGATGGGGCACGTCCCCCGCGGTTGCCCAAGAGCGCACCCAAAGTCCGCCTCTCGATCGTGGCCGGACCCGGCGCCGGCGGCAGCCTGGACCTGACCCGCTGCGTGTCGATCATCGGCTCGCGCTCGGGCTGCAAGCTGCAACTCAAATCGCCCGAAGTGTCGGCCGTCCATTGCGCCATCGTCAACACCGGTGAAGAGGTCTTCGTCCGCGACCTGGCGTCGCGCAACGGCACCTACCTCAACGACCTGCCCGCCATCCTGGAACGCCTCGAGGACGGCGACACCCTCCGCGTGGGCGACTGGGAACTGCGCGTGGAGGTTTCCGCGTATACGCTCGACACGCTCAGCGATCTGCCCCACGTTTCGCTCGAACCCGAACCGACGGCGATCGGCGCGGAACTCAACGGCAGTGGCGAGTTGGTCAAGCTGCAACGTCCGGTCGGCGTGCTCGGCCGGCGGGCGGGCTGCGACATCGTGGTTAACAGCAAACAGGTCTCGCGCGTCCACCTGATGCTCTTCATCTATGCCGGCCATCCCGTGTTCTGCGACCTGCTGAGCAACAACGGCGTGCGCCTGCAAGGGGTGCGGTTGGGATTTGGCAAGCTGCACTCCGGCGACGTGCTCTCGCTCGGCGGCTACAAGGTGCGGATGATCCTGCCCGGCGTCAGCCGACGACCCGCGGCGCCGAGCGCCGGCGGCGATACCACCAGCGGCACCGGCACGGACGCCGTCACGCGCACGTCCGCGGGCAGCGGATCCGGCAGCGGATCCGGAACGGTGGCGGCCGAAGCGCTCGAAGGCAGCGACGGCGATGGGACCGTCGTTCCCGTGACCGACGACCAGGGCGACCGGATCGACATTCGCACCGCGGAAATGGACGGAAGATAGCGGGGGGCTGTCAGCTTTCAGCTATCGGCTGTCAGCGATCAGCTATCGGCTTTCAGCTATCCGTTGTCAGCGGGTGTAGCGGCGCCGCATGCTCTGGTTCTACTGAGCAATCCGAACGAACAAGCGGCGATTCGACGGGCAGGAGGCAGGCGCGCTGGGTGCGGCGTCCGCCCGGTGAAGCAGCGCCCGCATCAGCCGGCGTGGGGTCGGTAGCTGGTGTCGTGACCCGTCCGGCGCATATCGTCCGCGGTGACCGGGCGCAGACCTTGCTTGTGGCAGTCAAGGCACACCCAGTAGGTGAGCCCTTCCTCATCCGCCGGGGCGGTGTTCCAGAACTTGTTGTCCGGAGGAATGCTGACCTGAAACGTCGTGCGACAATGAGGGCATCGGCAAAGTTGCACGGTACACCTCCTTCGGGCTGGGACGTTCTGTTTGGCGTTGCCACCCTGTCGTCCATACGCCGGCGACGCGACCGCTTGCCGCTCTGCGGTGAGGTTGCGGACCAATGCGATCGCGGCGCCGCACCATCCACCTGGATAGTATAGCCCCGCGCGTCCGGCAGACGATGCGAATTTGGCTCGAATTCCCGGCGAGCGTTATAATTACGGGCATGAATGCAGATCAGACGCGCCCCGCGCAACCTCAGGCAAATGCCGCTTCGCTGGTCCTCTCCGGCCGACCGCTCTCCTTCGACGACCTGGAGAGTGTGTTTGCGCGCCCGGTGGCGGCGTCCATATCGGATGCGGTGTGGCAGCGGGTTTCGGCGGCGGAGGCGCGGGTGGCGCAAATCGCGGACGGCGACGCGGCCGTCTACGGGGTGAATACGGGTTTCGGCCACCTCTGCCGCAAGCGGATCGACCGGGATCAGCTCGACCGGCTTCAGGAAAATCTCATCCTCTCGCACGCCGTGGGGGTGGGCCCGCCGGTCCCTGACGAAATCGTCAGGCTCATGCTGGTGCTCAAGATCCACGCGCTGGGTCAGGGCTACAGCGGCATCCGCCAGCAGACGTTGCGCATGCTGGCCGCGCTGTTGAGCGCCGACTGCCTGCCGATCGTGCCTTCGCAGGGTTCGCTGGGCGCCAGCGGCGATCTGGCCCCGCTGGCGCACATGGTGCTCCCGCTGCTGGGCCAGGGCCGGGTGCGGCTGGGCGGCGAGGAACTCGACGCGGCGACCGCGCTGCGGCGGATCGGTCTGGAGCCGATCGCCCTGGGGCCGAAAGAGGGTCTCGCGTTGATCAACGGCACGCAGTTCATGTCGGCTCACGCGGTGGCGCTGATTCTCCGCGCGCGGCATCTGATCAAGCACGCGGACGTTATCGCGGCGATTTCGCTGGAGGGGCTGCGCGGGAGCATCCGACCCTTCGCCGAGAAGCTGCACAAGCTGCGCCCGCACCGCGGCGCGCTGGAGACCGCGGCAAACGTGCGTCGACTCATGGAAGGCAGCAAGATTCTCGAGTCGCACGCCGACTGCGGCAAGGTGCAGGACCCGTACTCGCTGCGCTGCGTGCCCCAGGTGCACGGGGCGGTACGGCAGGCGCTGCATCACGCCGAGGAAGTGGTCGCCACCGAGATCAACTCGGTCACGGACAACCCCATCGTCTTCGAGGACGGCGACACCATCAGCGGCGGGCTGTTCCACGGGGAGCCGCTGGCCATTCTGCTGGACTACCTGGCGATCGCGACGGCCGAACTGGCCAGCATTTCCGAGCGGCGGGTGTATCTGCTGCTTTCCGGCCACGACGGCCTGCCAGCGCTGCTCATGCAGGAGACGGGGCTGAACAGCGGGTTCATGCTGCCGCAGTACACGGCCGCGGCGCTGGTCAGCGAGAACAAGGTGCTGTGTTCGCCGGCGTCGGTGGATTCGATCCCGACGTCGCTCGGGCAGGAGGACCACGTGAGCATGGGGGCGACGGCCGCGACCAAGGCCTGGCGGGTGATGGACAACGCCGAGACGGTGCTGGCCATTGAGCAACTCTGTGCCGCCCAGGCGCTGGACTATCGCGCCCCGATCGAGCCGGGCCGGGGCGTGAAGATCGCCCACGAGGCCATCCGCCGCCAGATCGACCACGCCGAGTCGGACCGCCTGTTCGCCTACGACATCAACATATCGCTGGCGTCGCTGCGCGCCCACGAGGTCGTCGACGCCGTTGAAGCTCAGATGGGATCCCTCGGGTGAGTTTTCGATTGCATGCCGTGGCCGTGTTCGTAGAATGTTAGGGGAGGTGCGGCCATGGCGCAAACGTCGAGTATCGAATGGACGGAATCAACCTGGAACCCCATCGTCGGGTGCTCCAAGGTAAGTGATGGCTGCGCGCACTGTTACGCGGAGCGGATGGCCAAGCGGTTGGCGGCGATGGCCAGAGCGAAGGTTGCCGCGGGCGAGCGCCCGGGTCGGACAGCAAACTACGCGAAGGTGATCAACGCCAAGGGGCGCTGGAACGGCGAGGTCTTTCTGGACGAGTCGGCCGTGGAGGAGCCCCTGCGTTGGCGTTTGCCACGGGTGATCTTCGTCAACTCGATGAGCGACCTGTTTCACGAGAACGTGCCGCTTGATTTCATCCGACGGATCTTCGACGTCATGGCGCGGTGCCCGCAGCACACGTTTCAGGTTTTGACCAAGCGTCCACACCTGGCGGCGGAGTACTCGCCGATGCTGGATTGGGCGGATAACGTGTGGATGGGAACCAGCGTCGAGAGTGCGGCGGTCGTGGAAAGGGTCTCAGACCTCCGGCGGACCGCGGCGAGGATCAAGTTCCTGTCGGTCGAACCGTTGCTGGGGCCGATCCCGCGGTTGCCGGTCGCGGGCATCGATTGGGTTATCGTAGGCGGAGAGAGCGGTCCCGGGGCCCGGCCCATGCAGGCGGAGTGGGTGCGTGCGATCCGCGACCGGTGCCAGGCCCGCGGTGTGCCGTTCTTCTTCAAGCAGTGGGGCGGGGTAAACAAGAAGGCTGCGGGGCGGGTGATCGACGAACGAACGTGGGATGAATTGCCTTGCGAAGCCGGAGTGTGCACATCATGAACGCTCCAGACGATGACGGTCTTTTCATTACCGATGTTCGCTGGTGGTCACGGGACAAGCACCACTTTCTCGCTCGGTACATCGATGCTTTTACAACCTCAATGAAGGACAAGCCTTGGTCAGGACTTCACTATGTCGATCTTTTTGCAGGAGCGGGGATTGAACGAATCGAGGGCTCAGGGAGTTTGGCCTGGGGTTCCCCGCTAATCGCCGCGCAAGCACAGAATCCGTTCACGCGTCTTCATCTTTGCGAAGAGAATTCGACAAAGTGCGAGGCGTTACGGGTTCGCATTGCCAGGGTCCGCCCTACATTCGACGATGAGGTTTTGAACGGCGATGCGAACGCCTTAATCGGCGCCATTGTCGGCAGCATTCCGCCGCGTTCACTTGCTTTGGCGTTTCTCGATCCGACCGGGCTTCACCTGGCGTTCGAGTCGTTGCGTGTCTTGTCGGAGAAGCGAGCCGACTTGATCATCTTCTTCCCCGATCGTCTCGATATCCTCCGGAACTGGAAGGCGTATTACTGGGAAAATCCAAGATCAAACCTCGATAGCGTCTATGGTCCGGGTTCTCGCTGGCGAGAGAGGATTGAGGGGTTGACGGGCGACAGACTGTTGGTGAGATTCCGTGAAATCTACTGCGAACAGATAGCGAAACTCGGCTATCGGTGTTTCGGATGGGAGCCTATACCGGCAGATGGTCGGCCGCTTTATCGCCTGATCTTCTGCTCGCGAGCGGAAACGGGATTGGGTATCTGGCAAAGGGTCTCCCAAACCAAGCCGGGAGGGCAGAGATCCTTCTCGTTTGACGATTGATCTGAACAGTACAGTTGCCCTGATGTCGGCTGCTTTGCAGCAACGGAACACCAGTTGATGGACTGATGAGTCAGGAAAGGAACATTGGTTCAATGTCTCTGAGCGCTACACCACGAGTGATTAGGGCCCCCAGGGGCGACGAGCTTTCCTGCAAGGGCTGGATCCAGGAAGCCGCTTTGCGGATGCTCATGAACAACCTCGATCCCGAGGTGGCCGAGAAGCCCGATGAACTGGTGGTCTACGGCGGGACCGGCAAGGCCGTGCGGACCTGGGCCGACTTCGATCGCACCGTGGCGGCGCTGCGCGAACTGGAAAACGACGAAACGCTCCTGATGCAATCGGGTCGGCCGGTGGGCGTAATCAAGACCCACCCGGATGCGCCGCGGGTGCTCATCGCCAACTCCCTGCTCGTGCCCCATTGGGCCACCTGGGACGAGTTCCGCCGTCTGGAGGGGCTCGGACTGACCATGTACGGGCAGATGACCGCGGGGAGCTGGATCTACATCGGCACCCAGGGCATTCTCCAGGGCACCTACGAGACCTTCGGGGCCTGTGCACGCGAGCACTTCGGCGGCACGCTCAAGGGCCGGCTGGTGCTCACCGGCGGGCTCGGCGGCATGGGCGGCGCCCAGCCCCTGGCCGCGACCATGAACGAGGCGGTGTGCCTGTGTGTGGAGGTGGATCAGGCCCGCATCGAGAAGCGCATCCACGACCGCTACCTCGACAAGTGGACGGCCGATCTCGACGAGGCGCTCGCCTGGGTCGACGAGGCGAAGTCCGCGGGCCGGGCCGTTTCAATCGGTCTGCTCGGCAACTGCGGCGACGTGCTGCCGGAGCTGGTGCGCCGCGGCGTCACACCGGACGTGCTCACCGACCAGACGTCGGCCCACGACGCGCTGGCCGGCTATGTGCCCAACGGCATGACCTACGCGGAGGCCCTCAAGCTGCGCGAGTCCGATCCGGACCGCTACGTGACCGAGTCGATGCGCACGATGGGCGCGCACATGCAGGCGATGCTGGACATGCAGCGGGCCGGGGCGATCGCGTTCGACTACGGCAACAACATCCGCGGGCAGGCGGTGCAGGTTGGGGTGGCCAACGCATTCGACATCAAGGGCTTTGTGCCGGAGTACATTCGCCCGCTGTTCTGCGAGGGGCAGGGACCGTTCCGCTGGTGCGCCCTGTCCGGCGATCCGGACGACATCGCCCGGACCGACGCGGCCGTCCTGGAGACCTTCCCGGACAACGAGCATCTGGGCCGTTGGATCCGCCTGGCCAGCGAGCGGGTCGCGTTCCAGGGCCTGCCCTGCCGCATCTGCTGGCTGGGCTACGGCGAGCGGGCCAAGATGGGGCTCGTCTTCAACGAGTTGGTGCGGCGCGGCGAGGTGTCGGCTCCTATCGTGATCGGGCGCGACCACCTCGATTGCGGCAGCGTGGCCAGTCCCAATCGCGAGACCGAAGGGATGAAGGATGGCAGCGACGCGATCGCGGACTGGCCTATTCTCAACGCCCTGGTCAACACGGCCTGCGGGGCGAGCTGGGTGAGCGTGCATCACGGCGGCGGCGTGGGCATCGGCTACAGCCTGCACGCCGGGCAGGTGATCGTGGCCGACGGCACCGACGCGGCCGCCGCCCGGTTGGAGCGGGTTCTGACGGCCGACCCCGGCATGGGGGTGATCCGGCACGTGGATGCGGGCTATGACAAGGCCCAGCGGATCGCCGGCGAGCGCGGGGTGAAGATCCCGCGATAGGTGAGGCCAGAAGCAGCGCGGACCACCCGCGGGCAAGCAAGCGCGGTCAAGCAAGCGCGGTCAAGTCGCCGGCAAAGAAGCGTGGTCCGCGTCGCTGCTGTACGCGTCGCCGTCCTCGTCGTGGTCGAACCAGCCGTACTCGGCCGCGGCCACGAACGCGCCGCAGGGCACCTACCAGTCGCGTTCGATCACCGCCCCGTTTATGGCCGTCACACGTTCCAATTCGCGTCCTGATGCACGTAGGCCCGACCGCGGTCCTTGACCCGCTGGCAAACGATCTCGTCGAGATATCTCGCGCCGTGTGCCACCAGCAGCGCCACGCGAATCCATCTGCCTTACTTGGTGCCCCTTACTTTTTGTGCCCTCACGTCTTATCCCCATAGCTACTTGCCCCCTACGGCTCCTGTAACATCTGGATCACGTTGAACGATCCGCCCTGGGCGTCGGCGGCGATGGCCAGCCGGCAGACCTGGGGCACCTCGAAGGGGCCGTGCATCACCGTGCCGCCCAGTTGCTTGATCTTTTCGGCGCAGCTTTCCGCGTCGGCCGTCTTGAAGTACACCGCCCAGTGCGGCGGCACGCCGTCCATCTCCGCCCCCATCTTCATGATTCCCCCGGTCTGCACGTCGCCCACCTTGATCACCGCGTAGTCGGGCGTGGGCGAATGCGGATTGGGCTCATAGGTCCAGCCGAACAGGTCCGCGTAGAACTTCTTCGCCCCCTCGAAATCGCGCGTGTACAGCTCGTTCCAGCAGAACGCGTTCGGCTCGTCTTTGACCGCCGCGCCGCAGTGCCGGCCCGGCTGCCACAGCGCCACCATCGCCCCCTGCGGATCCTGGAAAAAGCACAGCCTGCCCGCGTCCATCACCGGCATGACCGGGACCGCGATGGTCGCCCCGAGCTGCTCCGCCTGCGCGGCGGCCGCGTCGATGTCGTCCACGTGGACGTAGCTGTTCCACATGGGCGGGATGCCCTGGGCCTTCATTTCGTCGCTCATCTGCCCGATGCCGCCGACGTCGCCGCCGCCGAGCGTGAACATGGCGTACGGTGGCCCGCCGTGGGTGTCCTGCACCGCCGCCTCCCAGCCGAACAGGCTGCCGTAGAACTCGATCGCCGCGTTCATGTCGTGGGCGTTGTAGTCGACCCAGCAGAACTCTCCGTGCGCATAGGATTTTCGATCAGGCAAGGGACATCCTCCTTGGAAAAGCGTTGGGCGAGCGCGGCCCGGGTTGCGCCGGCCGCAACCCACACCTCCGCCCGTATCGACCCGAAGACACGACCATACCCGCAGGGCCATTGCAGGTCAAAACCGGCGGCGATGTCTGGCTACACCCAGCAAGAAGAACGGGCGGAGCAGCGCCTCAGCAACGTCGGTTGCCGTTGGCGCCACCCCGCCCGTTGGGCAGGTCAATGTTCTGCGGTCACTCCCGAATCAATGGGAATTCCGCTTATTCAAAGACGCGCGTCGCCTCCGACTCGCGGACGGGCCGGCCATGCTGGTCGCTGTCCACCGCGACGCGGAAGCGCATGTCGCCCGTCTCGGTGCCGCGGACGCGGACCTTCCAGGTGGCAGTCTCGTCACTCTCGAGGCTCTCGACGGGCTCGAAAACGACTTCGCTGGCGCCGGCCCGGGTACGGGCGTCGGTCGTGCCGCTCGCGGAGACGAACTGCTGTCCCGCGGGCAGGGCGCACGCCACCATCACGTCGGTCTCGGGAGCGGATCCCTGGTTGTGCACCTTGATCTGGTACTCCTCGTGGCCGCCCACGCGGATGGGATCCTCGGTGTCCACCACTTCGACGACCATGGAGGCCACGCCTTCGAGTTCGGTACGGGCGATCGCGGTGACGTCGGCCGCACACTCCGAACGGGCGGAGGCCACGTTGCGGATGTAGCCCTTGTCCTGGCCCTCAAAACGCACGTCCAACTCCACCGACTCGCCCATCGCCAGGCGGTCGAGATGCCAGGTGACCGTGTCGCCCTCCAACTGGCCGTCATGGGTGGCATCCACGAACGAGGCGCCGTTGGAGACTTCGCTTTCAATGACCACGTTGCGCGCCGGGGCGTCGCCCGTGTTGGTCACGTGGATGGTGTATTCCACCGGCAGGCCGACGTACTCTTCACGCGGGCCTTCCGTGCGAATGTCCAGCGTCGCCTCGCGGGCGGTGAGGGTCACGGCGCCGGCGTTGGTGCTCAGCCCGGTGCGGCTCTTGGCCGTCGCGCGAACCACGTACTGGCCCGGACCGGCCACGCGCAGCGACTTGGTGATCGTCTTGGTCTTGCCCGAGGCGATCTCGCCCACGTGCTCGGTGATGGTGTTCTTGCCGTTGTAGGTGAGACCGTCCGGCAACTGCGCCGTCACGGTGACGTCCTCGGTCTGGCCCGAGCCGACGTTGCTTACCCGCAGGGTGAGGTCCGTCTGGTCGGTTTCACAGAGGATGAAATCGCGCTCGAGGTTGGCGGTCAGCTTGAGCTCGGGCGAAACCACCTTCGCGGCCATGCAGGCTCCGAGATCGTACGACGCGGTGGCGCAACTCTTCCAGTAGCCTTCGCTGCCGGCCCGGCCGCGCACGCGGATGGTCACCAGCTTCTGCGGATAGAGCTCCTCGATGAACCACTGCACGCGGTCGGCTTCCAGCGGACTGGGACAGGTGACATAGCGTCCCTTGAGCATGGCCGGCTCGGCCTTGCGGGCGTCGTCCAGATCGTTCATGTCCGAACCCCGCAACTCGCGGCGCAGCGGGTCTTCGCCTTCAAGCCGGTTCAGGTCATTCCACCGCGGCGTGGAGCTGACCAGTTCGAACTCCGGCGGCAGATAGTCCGAAACCACCAGGTGCTTGATGACCACCTGCTGGGTGGGGTTGTAGAGCTCGATCTTGTATTCGAACTCTTCGCCGGTGCGGATTTCCTCCGGACCGGTCGCCCGCATGATCAGCACGCTGTCCAGGGGATCGCCCTCGGGCAAATAGGCGGTCGCTTCCACGTGGCCCTCGGGAACGCCCACGAAGCGGGCCGGCTCGGTCGTGCCGATCGCCCGATTGCAGCCCACGGCCGCGCCCAGCAGCATCAAACACACACTGCCTCCTGCCCAGAATCTCTTGCGCAACATATGTCCATCTCCTTTCGTCTTGGAATCGACTCACACACTCAACTCTTCCACGCGCTCGGCGTATTGGGTCTTTCCAAGTCGAGACGCCGTCGCGGCGGTGACGTTCAGGTCGGCGCTCCAAGAAACACCACAGTGAAGATTCTCCTGACGCCATTCGCGGAGGGCAGAGTATGCCGACCGCAGATAAGGCTCGGCTGAATATGACTTAAAAATGGAGATAGCACAGGCGGGATCACACCGGACGGCCCGGCGACTAGAACTTCATCCGAGGACGGCGTGTCTGCGATACGCTGCGAACGCATGGGCGCCCGCATCAGGGAACTCGCTGGTTTTGCCAGAGAGGCGCGGGTACACTTGAGCTGATTACCGCGGCGTAAGAACCCTTCTCCGCCGCCGCGCGAGAGGTTTCTCATCGATTGCTGGTTGCAGGGCTGCGCTGCAACCGCGACCGTGCGTGTACCGAGATGGCCGTCCAGGCTTGCTGGCGAAAGCAACTGACGTACGATCCGACCGCCCCGCTCCTGGCGTCCGGCGACGAAGCCCTCGTCTGGCATGTCCGCCGGGACCTCTTGGATGAGTCCGTCCCGCCGCCCGGCCGGCTATGGCAACTGCCCCAGGCGCAAAAGGTACTGCGCGGCCAGCAGGCGGATGGATCCTTCCCCTATCCCGGCCGGCGCGTCGACTGCTGGCCCCCCCACCACTACCCGCTGGTCGAGACCTGGAAACGGTTTCGCGTCCTGGTGGATCAGTACGCCTGTACGCGCAAGCACCCGGCCGTCGCGTCGGCTGCCGAGTTTCTGCTCGCCTGCCAGACCGCCGAAGGGGACATCCGCGGCTTTCTCGCCAACCAGTACGCCCCCTATTACACCGGGGCGATTCTGGGTCTGCTCATCCGGGCCGGATACGGGCGCGATCCGCGCATCGAACGCGGCCTGCGCTGGCTGCTGGACATGCGCCAGGACGACGGCGGCTGGACTGTCCCGCTGCTCACCGCAAAACTCAACCGCAAAGAGACGCACCGCCTGACCAGCACCCGCGCGGCGCCCATCGAACCGGATCGCCGCCAGCCGTTCTCCCACAATTGGACCGGCATGGTGCTGCGCGGCTTCGCGGTGCACCCACGGCTGCGGCGCTTGTCGGCCGTGCGGCGTGCGGCCGACCTGCTCAAGACGCGCTTCTTTCAGCGCGACTGCTACGGCTCTTACCAGTCGGCCGACTACTGGGTGCGCTTCCAGTATCCATTCTGGTGGAATCACCTCGTGGCGGCGCTGGATTCACTCTCGGTGATCGGCGTGCCGCGGGCGGATCCGGACATCGACCGCGCGTTGCGCTGGCTGATCGACCATCAGCAACCGGACGGACTGTGGCTGCTGGACTACGCCTCCGGGCGGCCCACATCAGATACCCCGCGCGTTGTGGAAACGCGGCGCTGGGTCTCCCTCGCGATTTGCCGGGTGCTGAAACGCTACGAGCCGTAAGCCGCTACGACGGGTGAGCCGCCGCGGCTTCGGCAGCGGCGTCAGATGCGGTCGGCCCTAACTGCGGTCGGCGTACCCGTCGGGGTGGGCCTGATGCCATTTCCAGGCCGTGGCGACGACGTCCTTGATGGCGGTGTAGCGGGGCTGCCAGCCGAGTTGCTGCTGGATCTTCGCCGGGTCGGCATAGAGTGCCGGGGGGTCGCCCGGCCGGCGACCTTCTTCCCGGGTCGGAATGTCGACGCCGGTGACTTCGCAAGCGGCCGCGATCAGCTCGCGCACGCTCGTGCCGTTGCCGGTGCCGACGTTGTACGCCTCGAAGACGCCCGGGCGCGTGCCCTCGACCGCCAGCAGGTGGGCCTCGGCCAGGTCCTCGACGTGGATGTAGTCGCGGATGCAGGTGCCGTCGGGCGTGGGATAGTCCGTGCCGAAGATGCTGATATGGGGGCGCTTGCCGGCCGCCGCCTGCAACACGAGCGGGATCAGGTGGATCTCGGGATCGTGGTCCTCGCCGATCGACCCGTCGGCCGCCGCGCCGGAGGCGTTGAAATACCGCAGTGCCGTCGCCCCGAGACCCCATGCCGCGGCGCAATCACGCAGCGCCCACTCCATCGCCAGCTTGGTCCGTCCGTAGGGGTTGATCGGCGCCTGGGGCAGGTCCTCGGTGATGGGCGTTCGCTCGGGCACGCCATAGGTCGCGCAGGTGGAGCTGAACACGAAGCGCTGGATGCTCGCCGCGCGCATGATCCGCAGCAGGCCCACCGTGTTGGCCACGTTGTTTTCGTAGTATTTGAGGGGCTCGCGGACCGACTCGGCCACGTCGAGGAAGGCGGCGAAATGCATGACCGCGTCGACGCCTTGGGAGAGGGTCATGCTCAGGGTGTCGAGGTCGGCGAGATCGGCCTGGATGAGCGGCGCGCCGTCCGGGACGGCCCCGGCGTGCCCGGCTGACAGGTTGTCATACACGACCACTTCGTGTCCCGCAGAAAGCAGTCGCCGCACGCAATGACTGCCGACATAGCCCGCCCCACCGGTTGCCAGAATCTTCATGCTCGCGTCGCCTCAGGTTGCAGTGGCCGCCCCCGCCCGGCATACGGTCTGCCGGGGCTTCTCGGTGGCGGTTTGTTGCTGGGCCTTTCGCCCGAGCCTATAGTAGTCGTGGCGGCTAGACCGTCAACGAATCCGCCGCCCCAGAAGGGAGTCACACGCCATGATCACGTCACGCCATGCTGCATGGACTGCGAGCCATCCTCTCCGCCGCGTTGTGATGGGAACGACCGCCACACTCCTGGCCGCCCTGCTGCTGCTGGGGTTCGCCCACCGGTCGCACGCGGACGATCCGGAAACGGTGAAGGCGTATCAGCGGCAGTTCGACGCGCTGGCCGCGGACGACGTCGACGGCCACGTCAAGCTCGCCCTCTGGTGCCGCGATCAGCAGGCCTGGGACCTGCTGCTCCAGCAGTGCAACCACATCCTCACCATCAGCCCGGACAACGAGATGGCCAAGCTGCTGCTCGAACTGGCCAAGTCCAAGCGCAAAAGTCCGTCGGGCCAGCCGCAGCCGCCGGCCGACGGACAAGCTCCGGGCCAGGCCAAGCCTCCGGGCCAGGGTGGACTGGGCCTGGTGACCGACGAGCAGATCCAGGTGCTGCGGCGCAAGGAACTCAAGCTCAACATCCGCGAAAACGTGCAGGTGCAGTTTCTCAACGACGTCGAGCAGCGCTTCTGGAACTATGCGGCCGAACGGGAGAAATGGTCGCGGGGGGCGCTGGGCGATTTTCGCAAGCTCAGCAACGTCGAGAAGGCCCAGTTCATGCTGGGCTACCTGCGGAAATACCAGGAGGAGTCATTCCAGGAGCCGTTTGACGACACCTTCTCGCAGGACATCATCATCAAGCGCGACCCGGCGGTCTTTTCCGCATTTCGGCGCGAGGTATGGCCGATCGTGGAGATGAACTGCGCCACCTCGGGCTGCCACGCGGGTCCGGACGCCCCGGCCATTTCGTTTCACACCGGGCGGCGGCTGACCGACAACATGCTGTACACGAACTTTTTGGTGCTGACCGAGTACCAGCAGAATCTCGACTGGCTGGTGGACCGGAGCCAACCGCTGCGCAGTCTGCTGCTGTTTTACGCAGTGCCGCCGGAGACGCTGCGGGAGGGCGAACCAACGCATCCGACGGAGATCCGGCCGATCTGCCCGCAGATCAAGGACCGCAAGTGCGAAACGCTCTTCAAATGGATCCAATTCCTCGGCGACTACCGGCCCGATTACGGCTTCACCGTCGAGGACCTCGAGGGATAGCGGGCCGACCGTCGTTCGCCCGGACAACATCGATACCCATGAGTTGATGACGCAACCATGACGCAGGATTCGCAAATGGCGGCGCCGTGCCGCTACAACGTGCCCGACGCCGCGGGGCGCTTCGGGGCCTTCGGCGGCCAGTACGTGCCCGAAACGCTGATGACCGCGGTGCGGGAATTGTCCGACGCCTACGAGGCGGTGCAGGCCGATCCCGGCTTCTGGACCGAGCTGGACGACATGCTGCGCCATTACGCCGGGCGCCCCAGCCCGGTCACCTTCGCCGAGCGGCTCACCGAGCGGCTGGGCGGGGCACGCATCTATCTCAAGCGCGAGGATCTCAACCACACCGGGGCGCACAAGATCAACAACACCCTGGGCCAGGCCCTGCTCACCCGCCGCATGGGAAAACACCGGGTGATCGCGGAGACCGGCGCCGGCCAGCACGGCGTCGCCACCGCCACCGCCGCCGCCCGCTTCGGCATGGAGTGCGTGGTGTACATGGGCGCCGAGGACGTCCGCCGCCAGAAGCTCAACGTCTTCCGCATGGAGCTGCTGGGTGCCCGCTGCATCCCCGTCGAGACGGGGCAAAAAACGCTCAAGGACGCCATCAACGCCGCCATGCGCGACTGGATGGGCAGTTGCGACACCACCCACTACGTCATCGGCAGCGTCATGGGGCCCCACCCCTTCCCCGTCATGGTCCGCGACTTCCAGTCGGTCATCGGCCGCGAACTCCGCCGCCAGATGGTCGACCTCACCGGCAAGCTCCCCGACTGCGTGGTGAGCTGCGTGGGCGGGGGCAGCAGTGCGGCCGGCATCTTCGCCCCGCTGGTCCCCGACGAATCGGTGCGGCTGGTCGGCGTAGAGGCGGGCGGCTGCGGCGTGGGCAAGGGGCTGCACGCGGCGACGCTGTCCGCCGGTCGGCCCGGCGTGCTGCACGGCATGGAAACCTACGTCCTCCAGGACGACGACGGGCAAACCTCGCCGGTGCATTCGGTGTCGGCCGGTCTGGACTATCCCGGCGTCGGCCCCGAGCACGCCTACTGGCACGACATCCAGCGGGTCGAGTACGTCAACGTCGACGATCAGGTCGCCTTGGACGCGTTCATGCTGCTCAGCGAAACGGAGGGGATTATCCCCGCATTGGAGAGCGCCCACGGCGTCGCCCAGGCCGTGCAGATCGCCCCCACCATGCCCCGCGAGGCCACCCTGGTGATCAACCTCACCGGCCGAGGCGACAAGGACGTAGTCGAAGTCGCCCGCGTCCTGGGCCGCGAAATCGGGTAGCGACTGAGAGCAGATTGCGCTGTCGCCCTACCAGCCGCCAGCCGTAGGCGGCCAGCCATTTCGCCATCCTCGCCGGGATAGCGCGGCCCGCAGGAAACACGCCGAATACAGTAAGCGTTCTTGTCCCGGGCACGGGGACTACGCGCTACCGCGCGGCAGCGCTTCGACCCCCACGGCGGCGGCACACGCAGTACCCTGCGAGGACCAGCAGGGCCGTGGCGGGTTCCGGTATGCCAACTCCGGGATCGGAGTGGATGGCCGAAAACCACATGTACGACTCGCCACCGTCCAGGTCGATGCTCCAGGTGGTCGTATCGGTGCCGGACCCAACCTCAAAATGCTTGCCAAGCACGAAGAAGGTACCCAAATATGGAACAACGGTGAGTTGTCCCAGCGTCCAGCCGTCGTGAACGTAGAGCATCTGCCCCTCCGGTGGCTGAAACCCGGGACCAGCATAGAAACCCACGTAGTGGTTAATGTAGTTGCCAAAGCCCGGATTCTGGATGTCCCAGGTGTAGTCGAGGGTCACGTCAACGGTCCCACCCGCATCGGGTGTCAGAGAACCCCATTCGATCGCCCAAGCGTCGCTGACGCCCAATCCAGAGGCATCCGCGTGAACCCACAGCTCTCCGGCCTCGGGTCTCGACGGAGTAGTCGCCGCAGCCTGTGCATACGCTCCAGGCACGTACGAAAAGCAATCGGCCCTGGCTTGGTCCGACTCGGCGAGGTCAAGATCCGCATCTTGGTCGAAGTCCACAGGGCTCGCCGCCAGGGTCTCGACCTTGGCGGAATAGCTGCCCGGCGACGGAATGAGGGCGGGAGGAAGAATGAGGGAGCTGCTCCCCTCCGCCTCGCGATACTGGGCCTGCGCTGCACCGCTCAGCGTGAGCACCACGACGCACAGGATAATGATGACAGGAATGCGTTTCATGACGGGCCTCCGAGAGTGACATTTCGCGCGTCCACGCGAGGGCGACGCATGGGGAGAGAGGAAATGCGATGTAATTATATGAGAAGCGAAAGAGCCGCTCAACGGTTTTCCAGTAAGAGGGATGTGGCATTTCGCCACACCGTATCGCCCACCGGCGCGCGCAACCCAGAACGACGGAGCAGAGAATCGGTTCTCTAGCGTATTCTTCGAAAAGCAGCACTGGATGAAGTGATTCTGAATACGCCTTGCCAAGTTCTGCGGTGCAGTGCTTGCTCTGCGTATACCGTGACCCGCCCGAATGTATCACCGGTTGCACGGCGTCGATATGACGACAGGGGCTACTGCTGGTGGGCGGCCATGAGCTCGTTGAGCTTGCGGAGGGCGCCGGCCTCGATCTGGCGCACGCGCTCGCGGGTCAGGCCCACGCGCTCGCCGATGTCCTTGAGGGTCATGGGCTCCTCGTCGGTGTCCAGGCCGAAGCGCAGCCGCAGGATCCGGGCCTCACGCTCGTCGATGCGGGTGAGCAGTTCCTGGATCATCCGCGTCTCGGACTCATTGAACATGGCGGCCTGGGGCTCGGGCGTCTTCTCGTCGGCGAGCATCTCGGTAAGGCTCATGGAATCCTCGCCGTCGGCGCTCTGGGTGCGGGCGGTGAACGCCTTGACCGCGCGGCGGATGATTTTGGCCTTCTTCACCGGCACTTCCATCAGGCCCGCCAGCTCCTCCAACGAGGGCGGTCGCCCTTCGCGCTCGACGAAGCGGTCCATGGCCTGGCGCCACTTGGCAATCATCTCGACCATGTAGGCGGGAATGTGCACAGGCTGCACGCCGTTGATCAGCGCCCGCTTGATGGCCTGCTTGATCCACCACGACGCGTAGGTGCTGAAGCGCGTGTTCTGGTCGGGATCGAACCCCTCCACGGCGCGAATCAAACCGAGGTTGCCCTCCTCGATGAGGTCGTTGAGCGGCATGCCCCGGTGCGTGTACTTCTTGGCGATGTTGACCACCAGGCGAAGGTTGGACTGCACCATGCGGTCGCGGGCGGCGGCCCCTTCCTGCTCGACGCGCTCCTTCTCCTTGAGCGAAATCTCGCCGGAAGCGAAGCGATCGGCGGCCGAATAGATGGCCCGGATCTTGGTCCCCATCTCCTTCTCCTCTTCGGGGGTGAGAAGGGGGGCCTTGTTGATCTGCTTCAGGTAATACTGCAAGCCCGCATCAACGCTAATGACTCGTCTCCTTTGCGCAACTGGCCCACAACGGACGCCCAACAGAGCGGGCGGCTCCGGATCATGCAGCACCGGAGCCGCCCGATTCTATCATCGATATCGTCTACGAGGTACCGAAACTTTTGTTCCGGGGCTCTCCCCCCGGGGCTAGGACTTGTCCTCCTCGCCCTCAGCAGGCGTATCCGTATCGGAACTTGCCTCCGGCTCGGCGTCGGCACTGGATTCCGCGCTCGATTCCGGGCTCGATTCCGCGCTCGATTCGGCGTTGAATTCCGCGCTTGATTCCGCGTCCGCCGGGGGCGTTTCCACCGGGGGCTTGGGGACGAGCTGGGGGATGAAGTCGCTGGTCTGCTCGCCCGGCCCGTGGAGCCCGCCGCGGCGCGCCTTCACCGGGCGGACGTCGCCCTCGGCCTCCCGCTGCTCGGCCGACCACTCGGCCCGCTTCTTGGACAGGCCAATCTTGCGCTCGACCGTGTCCACCCGGAGGATCTTCACCTGGAGCTTCTGGCCGATCTCGACCTCCTCGTGGGGATCCTCGATCTTGTGGTCGGCCAGCTCGCTGACGTGCAGCAGGCCTTCCAGGTCGTTCTCCAACTCGACGAAGACGCCGAAGTTGGTGATCTTGGTGACCGCACCCTCGACGATCTGGCCGGGGATGTAGTTCTCCGGCACGGCGCGAAGCCAGGGATCCTCGTGCAACTGCTTGAGCCCCAGGGCGATGCGCTGCTTGGTCTCTTCGACCTTGAGCACCACGCAGTCGATCGTGTCGCCCTTCTTGAGCATCTCCGACGGGTGCGAGATCTTCTTCGTCCAGCTCATGTCGGACACGTGCAGCAGCCCGTCGATGCCCTCCTCGATCTCCACGAACGCCCCGTAGTTGGTGAGGTTGCGGACCCGCCCGGAAATCCGCGTATTCGGCGGGTACTTCTCGGCCACCTGGGTCCAGGGGTTGACCTCGGTCTGCTTGATCCCCAGCGAAATCTCCTGCTTGTCCTTGTTCACGTCGAGGACGACCACGTCGATCATGTCGCCCACGCTGAGCAGCTCGGACGGGTGGTTGATGCGCCGCGTCCAGCTCATCTCGCTGATGTGCACCAGGCCCTCGACGCCCGGCTCGAGCTTGACGAAGGCGCCGTAGTTCATGATGTTGACCACCTCGCCCTGCACCTTCTCGTTGATCGGGTAGCGGTCCTCGATGTTCTCCCACGGGCTGGGCTTGAGCTGCTTGAGGCCCAGTGCGATCTTCTCCTTCTCGAGATCAATGTTAAGAATCTTGATCTCGATCTCCTCGTCGATCTTGACCAACTCGGACGGGTGGCCGATGCGGTCCCAGCTCATGTCGGTGATGTGCAGCAGACCGTCGATGCCCCCGAGGTCGACGAAGGCGCCGAAGTCGGCGATGTTCTTCACCGTGCCTTTGCGCACCTGGCCGATGGCGATTTCCGCCATCAGCTTTTCCTTCGCCGCGCCGCGCTTCTCCTCGATCAGCTTGCGGCGGCTGATGACGATGTTGCGGCGATCGGTGTCGATCTTGAGAATCTTCGCGTCGATGTCACGCCCGATGTATTCCCCAATGTCGCCCGGACGGCGGATATCCACCTGCGAAGCGGGCAAAAACACCGGCACGCCGATGTCGACCAGCAGTCCGCCCTTGATCTTGCGCATCACGCGGCCGCTGACCATGTCTCCCTCTTCGTTGGTCTCGACGATGCGATTCCAGTTGAGGATGCGGTCGGCTTTGCGCTTGGAGAGCTCGATGATGCCGCTGTCGGACTCGATATTCTCGAGGAAAACGTCGACCTCGTCGCCGATGTCGATCGCGCTGCGGTCGTCCCACTCGTTGACCGCGATGACGCCCTCGCTCTTCAGACCGACGTCAACCACGACGTCGTCCCCGGCTCGGCCGATGATCCTGCCCTTGAGGATCGCCCCGGGAACGAGATCCTCGGTCGAGTTGCGTTCGACGAGGGTGCCCAGGGCGGACTCGTCCTGCATCGCGTCGCCGAACATCGCGCCGATTTCGGCCTCCAGATCGACGCCCACATCATCCAGACTGCTGATCAGATTATAATCTACCATGAACCGTGCCTTTCCCATGGCGAACGGGACCCGACGGCCGATGCCGCCACCCTCGCCAGGGACCGATGAAAAAAGGTCTGCGCGTCCCGCCGGCCCGGGCCCCACGGCTCGGTCGTCACCGCCGGATTGCGAGCCACGTATACTAACACGGAGGCCGCCCGCTGGCTACAGCCCGGACCGCGCCGAACGGCCCGAACGCGCCCCCTTACGCATGCCCCCGGCGCGTCCCGCCGCCGCCTCGAGCCCGCGGCCCGTGCCCCCGACGCCAAAGAGGCCGCCGGCGTGCCGGACTCGGTCGCTCGCGGCATCCTGCGCCCGTGGCACGCTGCGGGGAATTCACCCCCGACGCCGCGGCAACAGGCCCTTTCCTGTCGTCCAGAAGGCGGCGACCGGCGTCTAATAGACTGACAGGCCGCCGGTCCGACCCGTCCGGCGGGCATCATGAACGCCTTGTCAGGAGCTCACCCATGTCGGCACGACCGCTGTCTCCGCTTCGTACCCTCGCTTGCCTCGCCGTCGCGGCCGCGGCGGCATCGGGATGCCTGCGCCGCATCGAGACCATCGAGGTCTTCCCCGACGGCTCGGTGGACATGGCCGTCCGTCTCGAGGGCGATCCCGAGGATCTGCGGACCGGCGACCCGCTGCCGGCCGAAACCACGGGCTGGCAGGTCACCGAGAAGGTTGATCCCGACGATCAGGACAACATCATCCGCACGGCCCGCAAGCGGTTCGCCGCCGGCGCCCCCCTGCCCGACACCTACGCGCCCGCGGGCGGTCCCCTGGCCGACCACGCCCTGCACTTTGACACCGAGGTGCGCGTCGAGCAGCGGCCGGAGGGCACGTACTACCACTTCCGGCGGGTCTACCGGCCTCGACGCTACGCGTTCGTGGATTACCTGCGCAAGCAGGAGCTCGAGAGCGACGCCGTGCAGAACATCAAGTCGAAAGACCCCAGGAAGCTCACCGACGAGGAGCGCAACCGATTCGCGAAGGCGCTCATCCAAGCGGAGGAATACAAGGCGCTCGCCTTCCTGGAAGACGCGCTGCGCCACGTGGGAAATCAGATTGCGCCCGACGCCGGACTGCGCGCCTGGGAGGCGGTCCACCACCTGTTCGAGTCCGAGCAGTTGCAGGCGGATGCGCGCAAGCTCCTCGACGCCGCCGAACAGGATACCGCGGACGCCGGAAAGCAGTTGGCGAAACTCAGCGAGGACCTGCGCGCCGACGTGCTCGCGGCTGTGCACACCGGGCTCACCGAAGCAGGCGCGCCGCCGGCCCACGTGGCCCGCTTCGCCGACGCGTTCCAGGCCGTCCGGCAGGATTTCGAGATCACCGAGGACCTCGGCGACGACGTCTGGGCCGTGGGCGTAAAGCTGCCCGGCGTCATCATCGCCCACAACGTGCTGGATCCGGAAACCCGGCCGCTCGATCCGTCGGCCGCCGAAAAAACAGCGCCCCCTTTCGACGTGGACCAGATGGAGGACGGCTTCCCGCGCGGTCCGGACCGTTGCGGCTGGAGTTTCGAGGGCGAAGCCCTGTATGATCGTCCGGTGCTGCTGATGGCCACGTCGTTTGTCGCCAAGAAGTGAACCCGACCGCCACGCTGATCCAGGAGGCGACCGCCGTGCGGATACCGGCCGACCGGGCAACCCACCAGAAAGTCTACGGGTGGGCCTACCGCCTGCTGCAAAACCATGACGACGCCCTCGACGCGGCGCAGGAAGTCATGCTCCGCGGGCTGCGTCAGTCGGCCGACCGCATGGATAACCCGGGCGCCTGGCTGCGCCGCGTGACGATCAACCACTGCGTCGACCTGATCCGGCGGCGACGGCCCATGCAGACGCTGCGCCCCGTGGCCGCCGACGACGACGACGCGCCCGAGCGACAGTCCGACCTCGCCGCCCTGCGCCGGGCCGTGGTCGACGGGCTGGCGGAACTCTCCGACCGCCAGCGGGCCGTGCTGGTGGCCAAGGTGTTCGACGGAGAGACCTTCGCCGAGATTGCGGCCGGCCTGGGCATGTCGGTCAGCAGCGCCAAAACGCATTACCTTCGCGGGCTGCGCGCCCTGCGCCCGGCTTTGCGAGCATTTCGGGAGGTGACCGAATGAAGCCCGAGAACTACGAAAATCGGCTGGCCGACTACCTGGGAAACGAAATGAGCCCCGACGAGCGCCACGCCTTCGAGCAGACGCTGCGGGCGTTCCCTGAATGCCAGGCCGAGGTCGACGCGTTGCAGGCCGCGCTCGCCGATCTGCGGCAACTCCCTGCTCCGATTGCCACGACCCGGCCCGTCGCGCCGCGCTCGACCGCTGCGCCAAGCTCAACCCGTCCAGGCCAGCGGCTGTCGGCCACCCTGCTCAAGACCGCGGCCGTCCTGGTTTTTGGAGTGATCATCGGTCGGCTGACCGCGCCCAACGACACCGCACAGTTGCCTCCCTCCGCCGTGCGCCAACCTCCTGCCCGGGAGCAGAGCCGCCCTGACGACCGGGGCCAGCGCGTCGCCGACCCCACCATCCAGGTTGCGGCGATCCATCCCGCCTGGATCGAACTGGGCCGCAAGCTGGGCGCGGGTGCTGCCGGTTTCGGCGCGCTGCCCGACCACGTACCCACCGAGGGCGACGCCGACGAATACCCCCCTGGCCGTTGATGGATCCAGACTCGCTTTGTTCAACGGCGCTGACGTTGTGCGGCGACGCCAAACCCGCGGCGCAATAATGATCACCTCAACGACCGGCTGACCGTTGGCGCCATCCGCGGCGCCGCCCGGTCACGACAGCGCACCTCCGCAGGGCATGTTGCACTGCAGGTGAACAACGTCCACCGTTTCCGGAAACGGCGTCGACTTTCGCCATGCCCGCGCCTCGGCGGCGTACTGCGGCGCCCCTGGGCCCCGCTCGACGCGCCGCCCGCCCCACCGTTGCACTTCAAGCAGCCTCCGCAATCAGACGAACAACCTTTGGGCCCTGGGGGATGTCACGTAGAAAAGGGAGCAGCGATGCTCAGACCCCGCCCAATGCGCAGTGTCCATGTGGCCTTTGCCTTATGCGCCTGCGCCCTGATCCTCTGGGGCTGCCGGGAGGATCGCTCGGGCACGCCCCGATCCGCCGGCGCCGCTGCGATCGCCTCGGCCACGCCGGCGCCCGCGCCCGGCCGGCGCTACAAGATCCTGCACGTCATGAGTTACCACGCCCCGTGGCACTGGACCGACGACCAGTTGCGCGGTTTCCAGGAAGCCCTCGAGGGCGTGGATGTCGAGTACCGCGTCTTCCAGTTGGACGCCAAACGCCAGAGCTCCGACGCCTGGAAGGAGAGCGCCGGCGCCGAGGCCCGCGCGTTGATCGACAACTGGCAGCCCGACCTGGTCTACACCTCCGACGACGTCGCCCAGGAATACGTCACCCGCCATTACCGCAACAGCGACATTCCTTTCGTCTTCAGCGCCGTCAACGAACAGCCCTCCGTTTACGGCTTTGACGAGGCGTCCAACGTCGCCGGCGTGCTCGAGCGCGAGCATTTCGTCGCCTCGATCCGCCTGCTCCAACAGCTCGTGCCTGACGTGCGCCGGGTGGCCGTCCTCTTCGACGACGAGCCCATCTGGCGCCAGGTTCGCATGCGCATGGAAGCCCAGCTCGACGAATTGCCTGACGTGGAGTTCGTCGGCTGGCACACGGTGCAGACCTTCGCCGAGTACAAGGCCCTGGTCAAACGCTACGAACGCGAGGCCGACGCCCTGCTCAACGTGAGCATCTTCACCTTCCGCGACGACCAGGGCCGCAACGTCGATTACCGCGAGGTGCTCGAGTGGACCGCGACAAACAGCACCCTGCCCGATTGCAGCTTCTGGCTCGACCGCGTCTCTTACGGCACCCTCTGCGCCGTGACCGTCGCCGCCTATGAGCAGGGGGCGGCCGCCGGACGAATCGCCCGATCCATCCTGGTGGACGGCGTCAAGCCCGCCGACATCCCCATGAAAACCACCATCAAGGGCGCGCCGGTCATCAGCCTGCCGCGGGCCCGCAACCTCAACGTCCAACTGGATTCCTCCGCCCTGCTCAGCGCGCGCATCATCCAGCAGTACGAATGGGAGCGCTGATCAACGTGCTCGGATTACGGGCGAAGATCATCTGCATCGCGGCAGCCGCCGTGATGACGGCCGTAACCGCGAGTACGGCCGTCAGCAGCTACGTCTTCGCCCGCGAATACACCGCGGCCATGGAATCCATGCTGCTCGCGGTCGGCCGCGCGGCCCAGACCCCGCTCGAACGCATCCTCGATCTGGGCATCGCCATCGACGACCTCGTCGGCTTTGACGAACAGTGCCGACAAGCCGTGCAACAGCATCCTGACCTCGCCTACGCCATGGTCGTGCATCCCACCGGGGCGATCCTGTTTCACAGCGATCCTCAGCAGCAGACCCGATGGAGCGAGAACACATCGCCCCCCGCCGACCTGGCCGATGCGCCCGTCGCCCTCCGCACCCGCGGCACGGAGCAGTACGTCGAGGCCGTCGTCCCCGTCACCGATCCCAGCGGCTTCATTGTCGGCTGGGTCTGCGTCGGCGCCCGCCAGAATGACGTGCTCGCCAAGCGCAACGCGCTCATCCGCCAGGCCGTCAGCGCCGCGCTTATCGCCCTGCTGCTGGCCACGGCGCTGCTGACCATCGCCCTGACCCGCTGGGTCAACCGCCCCCTGAACCAATTGCTCACCGTGATCGGGCGAATCCGTCGCGAGGGCACCGACCTGAGCCAGCGCGTCCCGGTCGCCAAACGCGACGAAATCGGCCAACTCGGCGCCGCATTCAACGACATGCTCGCGCAACTGGAGAGCACGCAAGCAAAGATCCGGCAGCACGCGGCCGGTCTGGAACACGCCGTCGCCGAGCGCACCGGCGAGTTGCGCCGCGCCAAAGAAGCCGCGGAAGCCGCCGCCCAGGCCCGGTCGGCCTTTCTCGCCAACATGAGCCACGAAATCCGCACGCCCATGACGGCGATCCTGGGTTTTGCCGAAAGCCTCCTCGATGCGGAGACTTCTCCGGAGGACCACGCCTACGCCGTGCAGACCATTCTGCGCAACGGCGACCATCTGCTGCGCATCCTCAACGACATCCTCGACCTCTCCAAGATGGAAGCGGGCAAGCTGGCCATCGAAATGCTGCCCTGCTCGCCATTGCAAATCGCCCTCGACGCCCAGGCGCTGATGAAGGTGCGCGCCGACGCCAAGGGCCTCGACCTGCGTCTGCACTGCGCGGCCCCGCTGCCGGAATCCGTCGAAACCGATCCAACCCGCGTGCGCCAGATTCTGCTCAACCTGCTCGGCAACGCCATCAAGTTCACCGAGCAGGGGCGCGTCACCCTGGAGGTGCGCCTGCTCGAGGGTGCGGGCAAGTCGCCGCTGCTCAGCTTTGACGTGATCGACAGCGGGCAGGGCATGAGCCCCGAGCAGACCGCACGGCTCTTCGACCCCTTCATGCAGGGCGACGCCTCCATGACCCGCCGGTTCGGCGGCACCGGCCTGGGGCTCGCCATCAGCCGGCGACTTGCCCAGATGCTCGGCGGCGACGTTCGGGTGGTCCGCACGGCCGCCGGTGAGGGCACCCACGTCCAGTTGACCATCGACGCCGGGCCCCTGGACGATGTGCCCATGATCGACGACCCCGACACCGAGCTTCACCGGCTGAGTCGGCCAAAGGGAACGCCGCCCCCATTGGACGCCGTCCCCGAACTGCTCGCCGGCAAGCGCATCCTGCTCGTCGAAGATGGGCCCGACAACCAGCGCCTCATCGCCCATGTGCTGCGGAAGGCCGGCGCGGAGGTCGCCGTCCAGCCCAACGGACGCCTGGGCGTCGACGCCGCCTTGGCCGCCCACCACGCCGGCGAACCCTTCCACCTCATCCTCATGGACGTCCAGATGCCCGTGATGGACGGGCACACGGCCACGCGCACCCTCCGCGGCGCCGGCTACCGCGGTCCGATCGTCGCCCTCACCGCCCACGTGCTCGCCAGCGACCAGCAAGCCTGTCGCGCCGCCGGCTGCGACGACGTGCTGACCAAGCCCATCGATCGCCGCAAGCTCGTCGGCTACGTAGCCTGCTACAGCGGCGCAGAATGCGCCACGACCGCCGCGAGCGTCGCCCAGACCCCGGCCACGGACTGAGCAATACCCCCGCCCGCCCAACGCCCCCCACTTCAACGCCACGCCACTCCAACACCAGGGTGCCATGGCCAAGCACGGCGCAAACGGGCCGGATTCGCCCTAACGGCTGAACGCCGTGCGCCGCCATGCCAATGCAAGCCACCGCCTGAGCGGAGATTGTCACATTTGGGGGATTGCCAAAGCGAGAGTCTCACGGTCCAAAAAGTGGCGTCGCCTCGGGCAGTCTTGCCCACGGCGTTCGCCCCGGAAGACACGGTCGGGCAGACATGCGGTTAAGATGGCATGCCGTCGAGAAGGCATTCGGCTAAGAAGGCACCCCGTCGGGAAAGCATCAGGCCGGGCCCAATGACGCCCGCAGGGCGAACGACCATAGCCAGGTGTTTCAACACCTGGGACAACGGCCCCTCCCCGAATTCCCCCGGCCCGGAGGGCCGACGACCGGCCGAACATCTACCGCTTGTGTGCCGAAGGTGGCTTCCCGTCCGCCCGCCCGGGCGGTAGGTGGTTATTGGGATGCCCATTACCAGGGAGTGAATTCCCTGGCTACCAACGCGTGCCTCCCCAGCGCCGACCGACAACAGCGCCCGGCCCCCGCACGCCGACAAAACCCTTTCCGCCTCACCAGGGCCCATGCCCCCGGACCCCGAGCCCCAAAAACCTGAAGCCCGGAACTTTCCGCGTTTTCAACCCCGCCAGGGGCC
>NPIF01003091.1_pt1 | contig 71898 bp, 81 predicted proteins | sample 8637461 | NCBI WGS metagenome assembly NPIF01 (sample SAMN07420641, study PRJNA396082) | bioreactor metagenome | isolation source: sample BR12 brine-fed electro-methanogenic bioreactor BR | place: Japan: Kochi | collected 2016-12-09 | reverse complement strand
GTACGTTACCACCATCGCTCGCCGACTTGATTCAGGCTTGGATGACCGACCGGAACTTGCCGCCTGGTTGCCGCACCGGCGGGCCATCCGCCTCTTCGATCGCGACGTGCAGCACCCGACTGAACGATCTGCGATTGCTCGACGCCGGCGATGTGGTCCAGCTCAAGGGCAAGCGGTGCTATCCAGATCCGCTGCCCGCCCAAGGACTGGAACGCCAGCACTAGCACGACTGGGTCGAGATCGTTGAGCTGCGCCACGAGGTCCGGCAGGGGCGTGCTGACCGGAACGAGCTGAAGGGCGCGCCGATGCTGACATCGACGAACGATCCGCCCTGAAAGTGCAAGCGGTGGCTCAAAGCGCTTCGATCACATGCCTCAGCTTTGCCTGCACCTTTGCTGCGGCCTGCTTGAGTTGCTCGTTGGGGATGGCCTGCATGGAGGCCACAGGATCAACTGCTGCGACCTCAGTCTTGCCGCCCCCGGCGTCCTGCACGATCACGTTGCACGGCAGCATGGTCCCGATCTTGTCTTCGAGTAGCAGAGCTTCGTGGGCCAGCGCGGGATTGCAGGCGCCGAGGATGCGATAGTTCCGGAACGCGACGTTGATCTTCTTCTTGAAGGTTTCGGTCACGTCGATGTGGGTGATGATGCCGAAGCCCTCCTGCTGCAAGGCCTCGGTCACCCGCTGCACGGCTGCGTCGAAGGCGATCGGCAGCGTCTTGGCGAAGTAGTAGCTCATGTTCAGTCTCCGGTTCATTGGTGATTACACGGCGTCATCGCGGCGCCGTATCAGGTTGAATGCCTGACATCGCGTTGTGCGACGGCACGATTGAACGCGAAACCGCAGGCCAGGACGATGAGCGCCGTCAGCTGCGCGCCGACCACCTGCGCTGACGGATACACGCCGAGCCATTCGATCCGAGGGACGGCCAGCGGCTGCACGCCGAACCACCCGGCTTCCTGCAGCGCCGCGACGCCCTTGCCGGTGAGCACGATGGCCAGCACGGCGATCAGCAGCGAGCTCACCGAGAAGAAGCGGCCGATCGGAATCTGCCGGCTGAAGCGCAGCATCGCCCAGGCGGTCAGCGCCAGCGCCGCGGCCGCCGCGCCAAATCCGGCGGTGATGGGCCGCACGGTTTGCGGCGTCCACATGGCGGCATAGAACAGGATCGTCTCGAACACTTCGCGGTAGACCGCGACGAAGCACAGCGAGAACAGAAACCACGACGAGCGCTTCGACAGGGCGTGCGACAGCTTGTCGGTCAGATACTGCTGCCAGCGGCCCGCCAGGCTCTTCTGGTGCATCCAGAGGCCGACGCTGACCAGCACCACGGCCGCGAACAGGCCGCCTATGCCCTCAGTGACCTCTCGCTGCGCGCCGCTGATGCCCACGACGTACGTGGCCAGACCCCAGGTCAGCGTGCCGGCCACCAGCGCCCCGATCCAGCCGGCGTGGACGTATCCCATCGCTTCGGTCCGCTGCGCTTTGCGCAGGAAGGCGACGATGGCGACGACGATCAGCAGTGCTTCGAGTCCCTCGCGCAGCAGGATGGTGAACGAGCCGACAAATGCAGCGATACCGCTGGCCTGATCCGGCGCCAGCGCCGCCTCGGCCTTCGCGAACAGCGCCGCACTCACGTCGGCCTGTGCGCGGACATCGTCCGCCGCGGCGTTACGGCCGATGCGTGCGCGCAGCTCGAGCATCGCCGCCTCGATGTCGGTCAACAGCCGCGGATCGCGGGCGGCGAGCAGCGGCTCCACCGGTTCGAAGCCGTCGAGATATGCGGACAGCGCGGCATCGGCCGCGCCGCGGGCATCGCCGGCCCCGTATGCCGCAACCGCCTGCCCGAGCCGTTCGCGCGACAAGGACAGCGTGCCGCCGGCCGCCGGCAGCACGGCCGCCGGATTGCGGCGCAGATAGGCGGTGACCGCACGTCCTGGCTCCTCGCCCAACGCGGCCTCCAGCGTCGCCGGTGTGATCTGCACGAGCTGTTCCAGGTTCTGGACCTGCTCCCGCATCGCGGCGTCGTTCCCCCACGCTTTCTGTCCGCCCGCTTCCAGGGACTGGGGATAGGCGAACTGGCCGACATGGAATGCCAGCGCCCAGCGGTCTTCCGCGGGCAGGTGGGCGTAGCTCGCCATTGCGGTGCCGTCGAGCCCCTGCTCGATGACCTGATAGAGCGCAAACACGCTGCGCTGCCGGGCGCGCGTTTCGTCCGCAAACGCGATCGGCGGCGGGTCCATACCGGTCGAAGCGGGGCCGTCGCCGCCGCCCTGCGTGCCATGACAGCCGGCGCACTGCTCGCTATACAGCTTGGCGCCGCGCGCGAGATCGGGCACTGCGGAGGGCGCCAGCGGCACCGGATACGCCGCGATCAACCGCTGCGCAAGCGACCGCGCTGCCTGGTCGACGGCGGTGGCGGGAGCCTTGCTCTCGATCAGCTGGATAAGCTGCGCAGCGGTAGTCACCAACTGGGGCTGCTCGGCGCTGGCCGGCAGCGCTTCGATCTTCGCTTTGACCGTGGCCGAAAACTCGCGCATCTCGGCGTACTCAGCCTCGTTCACGATCCGGCCATCGGCGACCGCGCCGCCGTAGTCGACGGCCAGGTAGTCGAGCAAGCGCCAGGTGGTGGCAGCGTCGTTGGCCAGCGCCGCGTTGGCGATGCCGACGCAACAGAGCAGAAGGACGAGCAGACGCGACAAAATGCTTATCGGACGGAATGTGGGGCGTTTTGCCGTGAACATGGCGTAGGAGGAAGACATAGTGGTTCAGGGTCAGGGTCAGGGTCAGGGTTCAGCGGCGACGCATGAGGGATTCTGGAGGCATCCGGCGCTGCCGGCCACGGCCGCGAGACTCCAAGGTCGTCGAACAGCACGACGATTCCGGCGATTGCACCCGGTGGTGAGGGCGAAAGGTCGGATGCGAGTGCGACCCCGCGGCCCGGCGGCCGTTCGTCTGCCAGTCTGCGCAATGCGTCCGGCGGGACGTGGCCCTCGACGAAGTAGTCCAGCAGCGTGCCGACATGGCAGCCCCTCAGCATCTCCGGCGTTTGCAGGCGCTCACGCACGCTGCGCAGATTCCCGATCTCGAAATCCCGCACGACGAAGCCCCCGGATTCCAGCGATCGGATCCACGAGTGCGCGCAGCGACACTCATGGGTCCAGTACACCGTGAGCAGCTTTTCCGGCGGGACCGGAAACAGGCGGTCCCAGGTCGCGACCAGCGCCGCGACGGTAGCGGCGAGGACGGCGATCGCCGCCACCCGCCGCAGCTGGGTCATCAGCTCGCGGCGGGCCTGTGCCTCCCGCCGGCGCTGCACCGCCTGGCGTGCCGCCTGCCGGGGCACGCCCACGTCAAGGCTGCGCCTGCGTCGCCGGAACTCGCAGCAGACGCAGTCCGTTGCCGACCACCAGCAGGCTCGCGCCCATGTCGGCGAACACGGCCATCCACATGGTCGCGCTGCCGAACACGGCCAGAACCAGGAACACGGCCTTGATGCCGAGCGCCAGCGCGATGTTCTGCCACAGCACCGCATGGGCTTGGCGGGACAGGCGGATCGTCTCCGGAATGCGCCGCAGATCGTCGTTCATGATGACGATATCGGCGGCTTCCATCGCCGTGTCCGTGCCAGCCGCGCCCATCGCGATACCGATATCGGCCTTGGCCAGGGCCGGTGCGTCGTTGGTGCCGTCGCCGACCATCGCGACCGGGCCATACTGCTGGCGCAGCGCCGCAACCGCGTCGAGCTTGTCCTCGGGCAGCAGGTTGCCACGGGCGTCGTCGATGCCGGCATGTGCGGCGATCGTGCGGGCGGTGGCGGGATTGTCGCCGGTGAGCATGACCGGCGTGACGCCCAGGGCCTTGAGCTCGGCAACCGCGTCGCGCGAGCTGTCCTTGATCGTGTCGGCGACGGCGAACAGTGTGTGCACGCCGGACTCGGAAGCCAGCAACGTCACGGTGCGGCCCTGATTCTCGTGTGCGGCCAGTTGCGCTTCCAGCACCGGGTCGCACTGGCCGCGTTCGTGGATCAGGCGGTGGTTGCCGAGCACGACGGAGCGTCCTTCCACCACGCCCTGGACGCCGCGACCGGACAGGGCTTTGAAGGCTGCGACGTCCTTGGCCTCCAGGTTCAGGCCCTGGGCGATGGCTTTTGAGACGGGATGATCGGAGCGGGTCGCCAGGCTGGCCGCCAGCGTCAGGCGCGACGCGTGCTCGGCCGGGTCGATAGCCGCGAATTCCACCAGCTTGGGCTTGCCTTCGGTGATCGTGCCGGTCTTGTCGAGCGCGACCGCTTTGAGTTTCCGCGCGTCTTCCAGGTAAGTGCCGCCCTTGATCAGAATGCCGCGCCGCGCGGCACGCGCCAGCGCGCTGACCACCGTCACCGGCGTGGAGATCACCAGCGCGCAGGGGCAGGCGATGACCAGCAGCACCAGTGCTTTGTACAGGCCCTGCGTCCAACTCCAGCCCATCAGCCAGGGCGTGAGCAGCGCCACGGCCACGGCGAGCGCGAACACGCTGGGCGTGTAGACCGCCGCGAAGCGGTCCACGAAACGCTGCGTCGGCGCGCGCGATCCCTGGGCCGCCTCGACGGCGTGAATGATGCGCGCCAGCGTCGTGTTGCTGGCCTCAGCGGTCACGCGGAATTCGAGCTCGCCGGTCTGGTTGATCGTGCCCGCGAACACCGTGGCTCCCACGTCCTTGTCCACCGGAATGCTTTCGCCGGTGACCGGCGCCTGGTCGACGGCACTGCTGCCGGCAGTGACGACGCCGTCCAACGGCACGCGCTCGCCGGGCCGGACGCGCACCACGGCGTCGAGCGGCACGTCGGCCGCGGCGACGGTCGTCCAGTTGCCGTCCGGCTGGCGCACTTGAGTCTGCTCCGGCGCCAATGCCATCAGGCTCTGGATGGCGTTGCGCGCCCGGTCCAGCGAGCGTGCCTCGATCAGTTCGGCGATGGCGTAGAGCGCCATCACCATGGCCGCTTCCGGCCACTCGCCGATGAGGAAGGCGCCGGTGACGGCGACGCTCATTAGGGCCGTGATGTTGAGGCGGCCGTGGCGCAAGGATGCGATGCCCTTCCTGTAGGTGTCCAGGCCCGCCAGTCCGATCGCCGCTGCCGCCAGCGCCATTTCGACCGCGGTGACCACGGCAGTCTCGCCGCCGAAATAGGCGAACCCTTCGGCAGCAACTGCCAGCAGCAGCGCCAGCCCCAGCCGCGCGAGCCCGCCGCCCATGCCCCGCATATCGTGCGCGTGACCCCCGGCAGCCGGCTCCTGTGGCTGCGGCTGCGGATCGAAGCCCGCGCGGCGGATCGTCGCGAGCGCTTCGTCGACGATGGGTGGCGGCGCCGTGATGGCGAGCGAACGCGCGCCGAGCCGGAAGCTCAGCGCGCGAATGCCCGCGATCGGTTCGAGGGCACGGCGGATCTCGGCTTCCTCTGCGGCGCAGTCCATTGTCTTGATGCGCACGTTCGCCGTGATCGCGGCGTCGCGGTCATCCAGGCCCGGGGCAGTGGTCGATCGATTCATCGCGGGTTCCCATCAGTACAAGGCGAACAGCGACGGCAGCGCCACTGCGCCACGCGCGTCATGCAGTTCGTGCAAGAGCAGCGCCGCAACCACGAACCAGACGACTTCCGTGAGCGAACGGCGGAAGCTGACGCACAGCAGCCGCGTCACCCGGATGCGGCGCCGGGGCGAGACGCCGGCGACGGTGACGCTCATGTCGCTGGCTCCGCAGGCCCGCCGATCGGCAGCACTTGCTCGACCGGACTGACATAGATGTAGCCCGAGACGCCGTTTCCAATCTGAGCGGTCGTGCGGATGATCGCGGTGACGGCGTCCACCTCCACATCCTCGACCACCAGCGACAGCCGCACTTCGGAGATCACCAGACCCGGCATGTCGATCGAGTAGTCCCGCTCCTCCAGCGGCAGCGGCTTGAGCGTGCCGCGCACGTCCTGCAGCGTGAGATTGCGAAAGCCGGCGTCGCCGAGCGCCTGGATCACGTCCGGCGCGCGCACATGGTGGATGAAAGCCTTGATCAGTTTCATGCGACAGACTCCTGGGCTGTGTCAGTGGTTTGGTTGACCGGTCGCCAGGCCATGCGATACAGGCCCGGCAACACGAGTAGGGTCAGCAGCGTTGCCGAAACGATGCCGCCGATGACGACAGTGGCCAGCGGTCGCTGCACCTCGGCACCGGTACCGGTGTTGAGCGCCATCGGCAGAAAGCCGAGCGCGGCCACCAGCGCGACCATCAGGATCGGCCGCAGGCGCAGCAGCGCGCCGTCGCGGATCGCCGCGTCGATGTCCACACCCTTGGCGAGCTGGTCGCGGATCGCCGAGACCATGACCACGCCGGTCAGCACCGCCACGCCCGAAAGCGTGATAAAGCCGACGCCGGCGGTGATCGACAGCGGGATGCCGCGCAGCAGCAGCGCAATGACCCCGCCGGTCAGCGCCAGTGGCACGCCGGAAAACACTAGGGCCGCGTCGCGCGCCGAGCCGAAAGTCAGCATCAGCAGGCCGAAGACCATCGCCAGAGTCGCAGGCACCAGCAACGTCAGGCGCTGCGTCGCGGACTGCAGCTGTTCGAAAGTGCCGCCGTAGTCGAGCCAGTAGCCCGGCGGCAGCTCTACCTCGCGCTTGATCCGCGTGCGCGCCTCGGCAACGAAACTGGCCAGATCGCGGCCGCGCACGTTGGATGACACGACCAGGCGCCGCTTGCCGTTCTCGCGCGAGATCTGGTTGGGGCCGGGCGCCAGCATGAGCGACGCCAACTCGCCCAACGGCACGTAGCCGCGGTCGACGGATGGCAGCGGCACCGGCAGGCGCTCGAGTGCGGCGAGGTCACCGCGCAGATGCTCGGGCAGGCGCACGACCAGCGGGAAGCGCGCGTCGCCTTCGTAGACCAACCCCGCCTCTTCGCCGCCGGTTGCGGCCGCGAGCACGTCCTGCACGTCGGCGACGTTGAGTCCGTAGCGGTACAACGCGGCGCGATCGGGTTCGACCGACAGCACCGGCAGGCCGGCCACCTGCTCGACCTTGACGCCTTCGGCGCCATCGATGCCGTTGAGCACGCGGGCGATAGCGTTGCCGGTCTTCAGCAACTGCCCGAGGTCGTCGCCATAAACCTTGATGCCCAGGTCCGAGCGCACACCGGAGATCAGCTCGTTGAAGCGCAACTCGATCGGCTGGCTGATCTCGTAGGCATTGCCGGGCAATCGCTCCAGCCTCTCCTGGATCTCCGCCAGCAGCTGCGCTTTCGGCTTGTCGGGATCGGGCCAGTCCTTGCGGTCCTTGACCATCACGTAGCCGTCGGAGATGTTCGGCGGCATCGGGTCGGTCGCCACCTCGGCGGTGCCGACGCGTGAGAAGTAGGTCTTCACCTCCGGCACATCGGCCAGCGCTCGCTCCATCTGGAACTGCATCTCCAGCGACTGCGTCAGGCTGGTGCCGGGAATGCGCAGCGCCTGGACGGCGATGTCGCCCTCGTCGAGACTGGGAATGAACTCCGCGCCCATGCGCGACGCGAGCCAGCCGCACAGAACGACCAGCAGCACGGCGCCGCCGAGGAACACGAACCGAAGGCGCAGCGCCACGTCCAGGACCGGCGCGTAGACACGCTTGGCGCTGCGCACGATCAGGTTGTCCTTCTCCTCGATATGGCCACGCAGGAACAGCGCAACCGCCGCCGGCACGAAGGTCAGCGACAGCACGACTGCGGCGCCCAGCGCCATGATCACCGTCGCCGCCATCGGCCGGAACATTTTTCCTTCGACACCGGTCAGGGCGAGGATCGGCAGGTTCACCAGCACCACGACGAGCACGCTGACCAGGCTTGGCGTGAACACCTCGCGCGTGGCCGCGAACACGGTCTGCAGGCGCTCGTCGAGCTTGAGCAGGCGGCCGGCGTGATGCTGGCGCTCGGCCAGACGCAGGATGCAGTTCTCGACGATGATCACCGCGCCGTCGACGATCAGGCCGAAGTCCAGCGCGCCCAGCGACATCAGGTTGGCGCTGACGCCGGTTTCCACCATGCCGGTCATCAGCATCAGCATCGACAGCGGGATGACGGCCGCGGTCAGCAGCGCCGCGCGCAGGTTGCCGAGCATCAGCAGCAGTACGGCGGCGACCAGCAGCGCGCCCTCGAACAGGTTCTTCTGCACGGTGGCGATGGTTTTCTCGACCAGCGTCGTGCGGTCGTAGACCGGCTCGGCGGTGACGCCCGGCGGCAGCGTTTCGTTGATCTCCGCCAGTCGTGCAGCGACCGCCCTGGACACCGTGCGGCTGTTGCCGCCGAGCAGCATGACGGCAGTGCCCTGAACCACCTCTTCACCGTCGCGCGTGGCGGCGCCCGTGCGCAGCTCCTTGCCGAACGCCACGTCGGCAACATCGCGCACCGTCACCGGGATGCCGCCGCGATGGGCGACGATCACGCGTTCGATCGCCGGGATATCGGCGACCTGGCCCGGCGAGCGGATCAGGTATTGCTCGCCGTTGCGCTCGACGTAGCCGGCACCGACGTTGGCGTTGTTGCGCTCCAGTGCCTGCACGATGTCGTCAAAGGTCAAGCCATAGGCGAGCAGCCGCGCCGGATCCGGCGTGATGTGGAACTGCTTCTCGTAGCCGCCGATCGTGTTGACCTCGGTCACGCCGGGCACCAGGCGCAGCTGCGGCCGGATCACCCAGTCCTGCAGCGTGCGCAGCGCGGTCGCGTCCCAGGGCGTGCCGTCGGGTTGGCGCGCATCAGGAGCGGCCTTCATCGTGTACATGAAGATCTCGCCCAGGCCGGTGGCGATCGGGCCCATCTGCGGCTCGATGCCGTCCGGCAGCTGGCTCTTGGCCTCCTGCAGGCGCTCATTGATCAGGTTGCGTGCCCAGTAGATATCGGTGCCGTCGTGAAAGATCACCGTGACTTGTGACAGGCCATAGCGGGATAGCGAGCGCGTGTAGTCGAGATTCGGCAGCCCGGCGATGGCGACTTCGACGAGGTAAGTGATGCGCTGCTCGACCTCCAGCGGCGAGTAGCCCGGCGCCTGCGTGTTGATCTGCACCTGGACGTTGGTGATGTCCGGCACGGCGTCGATCGGCAGGCGCTGGTAGTTCCAGGCACCGACCACCCCGACGAGAAGCACCAGCAGCAGCACGATGCCGCGGCGGGCGACAGCGAGGCGGAGTAATGCGTCGATCATCGTCGTGTCCCCTCAGTGCCCGTGCTCGGCTTCGCCCTTGCCGAGCTCGGCCTTGAGGATGAAGCTGTTGGTGGTGACGTAGCGCGCGCCGGCGTCGAGGCCGGCGACGATCGCCGTGTGCTCGCCGTCGCTACGGCCGAGCTCGACCGGCCGCGGCGCGAAGCCGTCGTCGGTCTGCACGAACACCACGCTGCGGCCCTCGAGCGTCTGCACGGCCTCGCTGCGGATTGCCAGCGGCACGCGGGATTCGTCGAGCAGCACTGCAGCGGTCACGTACAGCCCCGGCGCCCAGCGCCGGTCCGTGTTGTCGAGCAGCACGCGTGCGGTCTGCGTCTGGCTCTCGGCGCGGCCAAAGGGGACGACGTAGATGATCTCGCCCTCGGCGCTCTGCTTCGTATCCGGGTTGGTCACGCGCACGCGCTGCCCCACCCGCACCTTGCCGGCATCGCGCGGAAACAGCGCCAGCTCGACCCAGACCGTGGACAGATCGGCGACCGTGAACAGTGGCTTGTCGCCGGTCTGCTCGCCGGGATTGGTGTTGCGCGCCGTCACCACGCCGGTCAGCGGCGCGGTGACGGCGTAGGTCTGCAGGCTTTCGTCGGCCTCGACCGTCGCCAGCGTCTCGCCCTGCTGCACCGGATCGCCGATGCGCTTCGTCACGCCGCGCACCGCGCCCGGAAAGCGCGCCGCAACTTCGCGCGTGCGCTCGGCGTTGGGCACGATCGTGCCGTAGAGCGGCAGCGTCTCGTGAATCTGTGCGGGCCCGGCCTCCGCCAGCATCAGGCCGGCGGCGGCGATCTGGTCGGCACTCAACTCGACGTGTTCTCCTTCGCCCTCGTGCTTTTCCTCGCCTTCGGCATGCGCCGCCTCGGGTTTGGCCATCGCCGCCTCGGCCGTCGCCGGCGATTCGCTGCCACAGGCGGCCAGGGACAGGACCAGCGCCAGCCACGCGGCGCGCAGTGGGATATCGTTCATATTCTTCATGGGGGTCACTCGCTATGGCCGTTGCGCAGACGCTGGGCCTGTTCGTACTGACGGCGATCGCCGAAATCGTCGGCTGCTACCTGCCGTGGTTGTGGCTGCGGCACGGCCGCAGCGCCTGGCTGCTGCTGCCCGCGGCCGTCAGCCTCGCGGTTTTCGTCTGGCTGCTGACGCTGCATCCGCACGCCAGCGGGCGCGTTTACGCGGCTTATGGCGGCGTCTACGTCGCCGTCGCGCTGGCCTGGCTGTGGGGTGTCGACGGCATCCGACCCGGACTGTCCGACCTCGCCGGCGTTGCGCTCACGTTCACCGGCATGGCCGTCATCTATTTCGGCGGCCGGAGCTGATGCCGCGGCCAGCGGCGCGTTGGTCAGACGCTCGATTTCGGTACGCAGTGCGTGCGCGGACGCGGCGGACTCGATCAGCACCGCCTGCACGGACAGGTACTCGCGCTGCGCATCGACGAGCTCCAGATAGCTGTAGCGCCCGCGCGCATAGGCGTATTCCGTTTCCTGCAATGCCTCGGCGGCACGTGGGCGGATGTCGTCGCCGAGCGCGCGCGCCTCGTTGACCGCACGTGCGAGCTGACGGTGTAGCTCGTAGAGCGTGGCTTCGGCGCGCACCTCGGCCGCGCGCCGCTGCGCGTCCACGCGCTCGCGGTTAGCTTGCGCCTCGGCAACATAGGCTTCGGCGCGCCGGCCGCTGAACAGCGGCAGTGACAGCGAGGCGACGAAGGCCTGGTCGCCGGAGTCCTCGAAACGGCGCAGACCGCCCGACAGTGTTACGTCCGGGCGGCGTAGCGTCGTCGCGAGGCGCAACTCGGCATCGCGTAATCGTGCTTCGGAGGCAAAGCGCAGGAAGTCCGGGTTGGCAGCGAGCTGCCTGGCCAGAGCCGCGAAGTCGCCGGTCGGCGGCAGCGCGAATAACTCGGCCTTGACCTCGCCGAAGCTGCGGCCATCAATGACCGGCTGCGACGCGCCCCACATCGCCGCGAGCTGCTTGCGCGCCGTGTCGAGATCGGCTGCGGCGGCCTGCTCATCGAGCCGGTAGCGGTCGAGCGCGATGTGCGCGCGATCCAGTTCTGCATGCGGCGACTTGGCGGCGTCGACGCGGCGCTGTGAGGCCGCAACAGTACTTTCTCCGAGCGCGGTCGCCGAACGCGCTAGGCGCAGTCGTTCCTGCACGCGCGCCACGGTGATGAAGCGTCGCGTGACCTCTGCGAGCACGTCGAGCTGCGCGGCCTGGCGCTCGATCTCGACGGTGCCGCTGCCGGCGCGCGCCAAGTCGACACGGGCGTCGCGTTTGCCGCCCAGTTCCAGCACCTGCGACAGCGCGAGCGTGGTCTCGGCGGCATCGAAGGCGCGCGTTTCGCCAGAACCGGCGAAGTTCTCCGCTTCGATCGACAGCTCGGTGGCGGGGCGCAGGCCGGCCTGCTGCTCACGCGCCTTCGCGGCGCGCAATTCGAACGCATACGTGCCCAGTTCGGGATTGTTGGCGAGCGCCGCGGCGATCGCTTCGCGCAGCGTCAGCCCGTCGGGGGCAGCCGCACTGGCCGCGACGGACGTGAGCAGCGCCGCGGCCATGAAACACGCGCGACCTGCGCGTGCAGTGAAAACTTCCATCGTGTCCTCCCATCGCCATCGCCGCCGCGCATCGGGCGGCATGGCAGGCGAGCCGCAGCGCCCGAGAGGGCGTCAAGCGGCAGGAAACCTCAGTGCGTCAGAGGGAGAACGAGTGGGGCGGCCCGCGCAGCGGCGGACGCAGGTAAAGGGCGGCAGCGACCGCTTTACGGCGTTCGAAGAATTGCGGCCGCTCGCGCGATGCCTGCAGCAGAATCAACCCGATCAGTGCGGCCAGCAGTACTGGCGGTAGGTCGAGATCGAGCGTCAGCAGTTTGGTGAGGATTTCTCCAAGCACGCCGACATCGGCGTCCTGGTGCGGTGCCGCCGACTGCGGCTCGTCCTGATGCAGATCGACGTCAAAGGCGTGGAAGCTCACCGGCGGCTCGCTGCCATCGAAGCACAGGTGCAGATGCGCGCCGTCCGCGCGCGCACTCAGCAGTACGGCGCACAGTAGCGCCAGCAGCCAGGAGCGGATCGCGGAGTCGTGGAGCATGGCGGTTAGTCTAGCAGACGCGGGGAAGTTCCTGCCACGTGCCAATGCCCCTTGCAAGCAGAGCTGCGCGCAGCGTGCTCAGGTTGATGGAGGCCTTCTGCGATACCGGCCCAGAATCGCCTCGCTGCCACACCACAGAACCGCGCCCCCGACGCCACTAGCGGTGCCGATCAGCGACCAGCTCAGCGGGCCGTCCGGCTGAAACGCAAAGCCGTGCAGCAGGCTCGCTGCCGCGACAAGAAGAAACCACGGCCCGGTGAAGTAGCAGTGGACACGTCCGCAGCCGCGGGCATTGGTCAGGCACTTGCCGCCCATCGTCACGAACGCTCCGGCCCAGATCAGTCCGATCCACCGCGGGTTTGCCAGCACATGCCCGGCGCCGAGGATCGCGGCGATGGGCAGGCCGTACCAGAGGAGCAGGCCCAGTGGATTGCGTGTGATGTCGGCGGCCTGCGATGTCGCGCAGGCCGAGCCTGCTTTCGGAGCGTTCACGATGGCCCCTATCCCGCGCAGCAGGACAGCTGCTTCACATCCTTGGTGAAGGTCTGCGCCGCGAGCTTCAACCCCTCGACCATCGTCAGGTACGGGAACAGCTGATCGGCCAGCTCCTGCACGGTCATGCGCTGGCGGATGGCCAGCGCCGCCGTCTGGATCAGTTCGCCCGCCTCGGGCGCGACCGCCTGCACGCCGATCAGGCGCTTGGTCCCGGCTTCGGCCACCAGCTTGATGAAGCCGCGCGTGTCGAAGTTGACGAGCGCGCGCGGCACGTTTTCCAGGGCGAGCACGCGGCTGTCCGTGTCGAGGCCGGCCTGGTGCGCCTCGGCTTCGCTGGTGCCGACGGTCGCGACCTGCGGATCGGTGAACGCCACCGTAGGCATCGCCGACAGGTCGAGCGCAGCCTCGCCGCCGGTCATGTTGATGGCGGCGCGCGTGCCCGCCGCCGCCGCGACGTGAACAAACTGGGGCTGATCGGTGCAGTCGCCGGCGGCGTAGATCTGGGCTGCACTGGTGCGCATGCCGGCATCCACGACGATGGCGCCCTGCGAATTCACGTTCACGCCTGCGGCCTCCAGATTCAGGCTGCGGGAGTTGGGGGCGCGTCCGGTGGCGACCAGCAGCTTGTCCGCACGCAGTTCGCCCCGATTCGTCGTAAGCACGAACTCACCGTCGGCGTGAGCGATCCGGCTCGCCTGCGTCTGTTCGAACACCTCAATGCCTTCGGTACGAAACGCGGCTGTGACCGCCTTGCCGATCTCCGGGTCCTCCCGGAAGAACAGCGCGCTGCGCGCCAGGATCGTGACCCGGCTGCCGAGCCGCGCAAACGCCTGTGCCAGTTCCACTGCGACGACGCTGGAGCCGATCACGGCCAAGCGCTGCGGGATCGTCTCGCTGACCAGCGCCTCGGTCGAGGTCCAGTAAGGCGTGTCCTTCAGGCCCGGGATCGGCGGAATCGCGGGGCTGGCGCCGGTGGCGATCAGGCAGCGGTCGAAGCGCACTGACTGCTCGCCGCCGTTCTCCATCTTCACGGCGAGCGTGCGGCCGTCTTGGAAGCGCGTTTCGCCGCGTAGCACGGTGATGGCTTCGTGGCCGTCCAGAATGGATTCGTACTTCGCGTGCCGCAGTTCCTCGACCCGCCCCTGCTGCTGCGCCAGCAGCCGGTCGCGCAGGATGGTGGGCGCCGCAGCGGCGACGCCGCCGTCGAAGGGGCTTTCGCGGCGCAGGTGCGCGACATGCGCCGCGCGGATCATGATCTTGGACGGCACGCAGCCGACGTTGACGCAGGTTCCGCCGATCGTCCCGCGCTCGATCAGCGTGACACGCGCGCCGCGCTCGGCGGCCTTGAGCGCGCCGGCCATTGCCGCGCCGCCGCTGCCGATCACGGCGATGTGCAAGGGTGCGTCGCCGCCGCTGGCGCGCTTCCCGCCGCCCATCCAATTCTGCATCTTGCCGAGCGTGCCGGCGGATGCTGGCGCGCCGCCGGCGCCCGGTTTGGCGCGATAGCCGAGTGCGTCGACGGCCGCGATCAAGGCGTCCAGCCTCGTTCCGACCGTCAGCGCGACCTCGGCCGTGCCGCTGGCATAGGACACGCGTGCCGACTGCACGCCGGACACTTTCTCCAGCGCCGCCTGGACATGCGCCGCGCAGGCGTCGCAGGTCATACCGCTGATCTTGAGTTGCGTCATGGTCGAGTTCCGATCGATCGGGTCAGGATTGTCGGGCGGGCAGTTCGCAGTGCTCCGGATCGCAGCGCCGGCTGGCCGGCGAAACGAGGTCCCAGATGGATACCGCGACCATCAGGCCGAGGCCGGTGTACGTCGCATAGCTGCTCCACCCGTACTTGAACCACGGATACAGCGACAACAGCAGCACGGCCGGTCCCAACATCCCCAGCAGGCTGCGCTGCCACTGGCGGTGGCTGAGCCAGCCCAGCGCGTTGATGATCAGCGCCAGCCCGGCGAACAGTGGCAGCAGCGTGTTGACGAACAGCCCCTCCCACCGGCTGAGGAAGCCCAGGCCGATCGCGGCGCCCAGGCTTGCAATGGCGGGAAAGCACATCGCGCAGCCCATGGCGGAAACGACCGCGCCGACCGATCCGGTCTTGTCGCCAATGCGGGTGATCCACCGGATGAGTTGCGTCATGTCGCGCTCCTACTGCCGGACGCTGGAGGGAAAGCCGGCGTCGGCTGTCGCCCGTGTCAAGGCGTCCACCGTGGTCCTGGCGTCGTCGAAAGTCACCGTGGCCCGCTTCTGCCTGAAGTTCACATCCACCGCTTCGACGCCTTCAACGCGCGACAAGGCCTTCTTGACGGTAATCGGGCAGGTGACACAGGTCATGCCGGCCACATCCAGCGTCACCGTGCGGGGCGCCGCGTACACCGCGCTGCATTGGCAGCAGGCCAGCACGGCGGCCAGCCCCAGCGCAACGAACAGACTCTTCACCATGTTCGGGCTCCTTCAGACGAACAGAACGGCGTAGTAGGGAAAGGTCAGCAGACCCACGACCACCATGGCCACGACCCAGAACAGCACCTTGCGCCGGCGTTGCACTCGCGGATCGGCGCAGGCCTGGCCGGGCTCGCAGACCTCGGCGGTGTGAAAGATGCCGCGCCACGCGAAGAACAAGGCGATCACGGCGCCCGCCACGAAGATCGGGCGATACGGTTCGAAGGCTCGGAACGTGGCCAGCCACGAGCCACCCAGGCCGGCCATGACCAGCACCAGCGGCAGCACGCAACACACCGAAGCGCCGAGACCGGCAACGACGCTGGCGGCGAGCGAGAGCTTGGAACGGTCCTGCATACGTCCTCCTGTGAACGGACGCTGCTACGCTACGACCGTAGCCGACTACGGAGTCAAGATGCACGAAACCTACACCATCGGCACGCTGGCGCAGCACGCCGGCGTGCACCTGGAAACCATCCGCTATTACCAACGACGGGGACTGGTCGGCGAGCCCCAGCGCCCGCTGGGCGGCATCCGGCGCTACACAGAGAGTCACGTCCGGCGGCTGCGCTTCATCCGCCACGCGCAGGAGATCGGCTTTTCCCTCGACGAAGTCGGCGAACTGCTGAAACTGGAGGACGGTGCGCAGTGCCGGGAGGCGCGAACGCTGGGCGAACGCAGGCTTGCCGACGTCCGCAACAAGCTGATGGACCTGCAACGCATCGAATCCGCGCTGGCGGCCCTGGTGGACCGCTGCGCGTCGGTGAAGGGACGCGTGCGCTGTCCGCTGATTGCGTCCCTGCAGGAGGCGAGCTGACCGCGCTGTCGCGAAGGGTTCTGTCGGTGCCGGATCACCTCGGGTCCGCTCGCGAGCGCCGTTTCGGCTCGCCGCCCAACTCATCGAGAATCGGGCATGCGCCGCGCGCGGTCTGGCACAGGTTGACGAGCAGCGACAGCTCGTTGCGCAGCACGGCCAGATCGTGCAGGCGCGCATTGACCTCGCCGAGTTTCTCGGCGGTCAGTCGCCGCACCGAATCGCGCGCGCGTCGCGGGTCGGCGCGCATTTCCAGCAGGCGCGCGATCTCGTCGAGGCGGAAGTTCATGCGCTGCGCTCGCTGAATGAAGCGCAGGCGCGCCAGCTCGTCGTCGCCGTAGCGCCGGCGGCCGCCGCTGTCGCGGCCCACCCGCTGCAGCAGGCCGATGCGTTCGTAGTAGCGCAGCGTATCCACCGACAGACCGGTGCGGCGGGCGACGTCGCCGATCGCCATGCCGCTCATCGGTGAAGCTTCCGCAGCTTCGCCAGCAGCGCGCTACCTTGGCCGAGCAGGCGTCCGTTCATCGCCACGGCCGGCGGGCGCGTAACGCCGAGCGCGGCGGCCTCTTCGAGATGCACGACGACATCCTTCTCCTCAAGAGAACCTCCCAACCCCGCGCACAGGCGGCGCAGCTCAGCCGACAGGCGCCGGCAGGCCGGGCAGTGGTCCGAGCGGTACAGAACCAGACGCATGCAAGGCACGACGATGAGGCTTGACCTGGAGCTTACTCCAGGTCGTAAGCTGCCGGCAGATCCAATCCGGGCCATTGCATGTCAATGCTCATCGCGCGCCTTGGCGCCTGCGGACTGCTGACGATTGCCGGCAGCCTGTTCGCGCACGATCCGGTGTTTGCGCCGGGGCCGCACACGCTGTTCAAGGGCGGCATCGAGCTGCACTTGGGCAGCGAGCGCGTGCAGGACGACGCAGCCGTGGACAAGGCAGGGGAGTTGAGCCTGCTCTATGGCATCACCGGCGATTGGGTCGCCGGCGTGCAGATCCCGTACGCCTATGGCGATTCCGGTCACGGTTTCGAAAGCACGACCCTGCTCACGAAGTACCGGTTCTGGCGCAACGACCGGCCGCGGGTGCAGGAGTCGGCGGCGCTGCTCGCGCGCGTGATCCTCGACAGCGGCCAAGTGCGCAGCGGCGCCACCGATGCCGTGCTGGGGCTCACCTACGGGTACGAGAGCCTGACCTGGTATCGCTGGGCCGCCGCGCGCTACCGCTACAACGGCGAAACCGATGCTGGCGTGGACCGCGGCGACGTCCTGCTGCTGGACGCGGTGATCGGCGTGCGGCCGCGCCGGCTCGAATACCGCGCGCCGGACTCGGTCTGGATGCTGGAGCTGAACTACGAGCGGCAGGCGCGTGCACGCGCGAGCGGTGCTGCGGTGCCGGACACCGGCGGTGCGCGGCTGTTCCTGTCGCCCGGGCTGATGTGGACCTGGCGCAACCTCGCGGTCAAACCTGGCGTCCAGATCCCGGTGTGGGGCGATCTGAACGGCGCCCAGCGCAATCCGGACTACCGCGCGCTGATCGAAGTCGAGTTGCACCTGTGACGGAGAAGCTGCGATGAAAATCCTGCTCTTGCTGTTCGCGCTGATGCTGCCTGTTGCCGCGTTCGCCGCGGAGCAGACCTACCGTCTGCGCGTGGACGGCCTGGCCTGCGCCTACTGCGCCTACGGGCTCGAGAAAGCCTTGATGAAGGTCGACGGCGTCGAACACGTGGACGTCGATTTCGAGCAGGGCGCGGTGATCGTCGACACGGCGCGCGATGTCGGCTTCAGTGAGGACCAGTTGCGCCGCATGGTCAACGACGCCGGCTTCACGCTGCGCGGCGTCGAGCGTATCGAGGCCGCTGCGCAGTGAATGATTTCAGCGCGCGGCGACGAGACAGCGCCGTCACGGCCCTGACGCTGTTCGCTGCTTCCGGCACGCTGATCTGCTGCGCGCTGCCGATCGTGCTCGTGGGCCTGGGCCTGGGCTCTGCGGTCGTCGCGTTGACCGGGGCGCTTCCCTGGCTGATCGCGCTGAGCCAGCACAAGACCTGGGTCTTTGCCGGGTCAGCAGCGATGCTCGTGCTCGCCGGCACCCTGCTGTTTCGAGCCGGTCGTGCCTGTCCCGCCGATCCCGGGCTGGCGCGCCTGTGCCGGCGCGTGGACGCCTGGAACCGGCGCATCTACTGGATCGCCGTCGCGCTCTGGGGCGTGGGCTTCGCCGCCGCGTACCTGCTGCTGCCGGCCACGCGTCTGCTTGATCGGCTCCCTTGATCTTAGGCGCGCGTTGTAGAGAGTGAACCATCCGGCCCGCCCGCGGTCGGCCATCAGGAACAGAAAATCACGAGAAGACCTTTCCGCGGGTGCCCATGTCTCTTGACTCTGGACCTGCCTCCAGGGTGTAGCCTCTGTCGGTCGGATTCGCGCACCGAGTCCATTCGCGCCGCCCCGTATGACCGTCTTGTCACCACGATCCTGCCCGCGTAGGCTGCCCGCGTGAACCTGCTCCGCTCCCTGCTGCTGCTGTTGCTCGTTTGCGCCGTGCCAACCACGGCGCTGGCCGGCGTGCTGCATCAGGGCGCCTGCCAGCGCAGCGCGCCGGCAATGTCTGCACCGCATGCCGCGCACGCGATGCAGGGTGAGCAGTCGATGCGCGCGCATCACCAGATGGCCCAGGACACTAGCGACAGCGGCCAGTCACCGGATAGCGGCGCCTGCCAATGCGGCTGCGCCTGCGGCGGCATCGCGCACTGCGGCGCCGGTGCCGCTGCGTCGGTCGGCGACTCCGGGCCCGCAGTGCCGCACCCGGGCCGCGAGTCGAGCACGCCGATGGCGGAATCAGGTCGTGCGATGGCCGGTCATCCGGACGACTTTCTCAGACCTCCCAGTATGAGCTGAACCTTCGGCCGCGCAGCGGCCGGGGCGGGCGTCTGCCCGCCGGCCTGCACGTTTCGCGTGCAGCGTTCATGCTCAATGCGGAGGTTTCGTGTCAACTCACAGATGGTTCATTCCAGCTGCGCTGCTGGGCGCTGCGCTGTCCGGCTGTGCGGCGCTGCCGGAGGATCGCGGGCGCGGTGATGTCGCTGCGCTCGTGCAGGCGCGTGGGCAGGCGATCGGTGCCGCGTCCGATCCAGCCGTCGCGCGACAACTGCTGATGGAGCTGCAAGGTCGTGCGCTCACAATCGATGACGCGATTCGTCTGGCGCTGATCAACAACCCGCGCCTCACGGCCGAGTACGCCCAGCTCGGCTTTGCCGCGGCCGATGTCTACGACGCGGGCCGCCTCAGCAACCCGAGCCTGTCGGCGTCTCTGTTGTTTCCCAACGTCAGCGGCGAGGCCAACCAGGTCGGCTTCGGCCTGGTGCAGAGCTTCACCAACCTGCTGCTGCTGCCGTCGCGCAGCCGCTTCGCGCAAGGCGAGTTCGAGCGCGTCAGGCAGCTGGTCGGCGCGCAGGCGCTGGACCTTGCGGCGGACACGGCATCGGCGTACTACGAGCTGGTCGGCGCCTGGCAGTTGGTGACGATGCGCGAGGCAGTCGCAAAAGCCGCGCAGGCGTCGGCCGAGCTGGCGCAACGCTTCTTCGACGCCGGCAACATCAACCGCCTGGAGCTGGCGCTGGAGCAGGCGGCTGCATCGCAGGCGCAGCTTGACGCGATGCAGGCGCGTGCCGAAGTCACGCGGGCACGCAGCGCGCTCAATGCCGTGATGGGCCTGTCGACGCAGGAGGGCCGCTGGAAGATCGCCGATCGCCTGCCGGCGCCGGTCGCCAACGAAGACGGTGCAGATGCGCTGCTGGCGCTGGCAGACGCAAGCCGGCTCGACCTTGCCGCGGCGCGCCGGCGCGTCAGCCTGCAGGCCGATGCGCTGGGCGTGACCCGCCGCTTCCGCTTCCTCGGCGACATCGACGTCGGCGTCGAGACCGAGCGCGAAACCGACCGTTCGCGCATCACGGGGCCGACGCTGACTCTGGAACTGCCGGTCTTCAACCAGGGCAGGGGCCGCGTGGCGCGGGCCGAAGCGGAGCTGCAGCGCGCCGAAGCCGAGCTGCGTGCGCTGGAAGTGGAGATCAGCAACGGCGTACGCCGCGCGGCCGCCGAGGTCGACGCGGCGAAGGCGCGCGCAGAGCAGTACCGCGCCTCGCTGATTCCGCTGCGCGAGACCATCGTCGCGCGCACGCAGGAGGAGGTGAACTTCATGCTGGTCGGCCAGTTCGAGCTGCTGCTCGCCAAGCAGCAGGAGTACGACGCCTACCAGGGCTATCTCGAAGCGGTGCGCGACTACTGGCTCGCGCGGGTGGCGTTGGCGCGCGAGGTCGGCGCGGCTCTGCCGAGCAGCGCCCGGATCGGCGAGCCGACGTTGGACGCGGACAGCCTGGCGCAGCCCGCGCCCACGCCGATGCCTATGCACCACGGCGGCATGCAGATGGATGGCATGAAAGGCATGGACCACACGGGTCACGACATGAAAGGCATGCAGACGCCGATGGACGAGGCGCCTGCCGCGCAGGAGCGTCCGCATGCGCACGAACACCCTGCCCAGTAGCAAATTCCGGCGCTCGACGCCATCAAACCAGGAGTAGTACTGATGAACAAGCTGATTCTTTCGACACTGACCGCCGCCCTCGTTTTGGCCGCTCAGGCCGCCGGGGCACACGATCCCAAGGAGCACGAGAAGGAGGCTGCCCAGAAAGCCGCCGCACCTGACTGTGCGCAGATGAAGGACATGGACATGGCCAAGATGGACAAGAACGACCCGGTGATGCAGGCGATGCAGCAGAAGTGTATGGGCCAGATGCAGCACAGCGACATGGACGGCATGGAACACCACCCGGCCGATCAGGAGGCCCCCGCGCAATCCGACGAGCACAAGCACTGATGGTCACGCGACGCAATCTGATCCAGGCGATGGGGCTGGGCGGCGCCGGTCTGCTGACCGGCGCCGCCCGCGCCCAGCACGAAGGCCACGACGTGTCCGGCACGCCGATGCCGGGCATGCGCCCGACCCATCCTTCGGCGCCGCCCTCGGACGTCAAGCGTCACGCGCAGGGCTACGTGCCGGTGCGCACGCTCAACGGCTGGACGCTGCCGCACACGATGAAGAACGGCGTCAAGGAGTTTCACCTCGTCGCCGAAGAGGTCGAGCACGAGTTCGCACCCGGCAGCAAAGCGAAGTGCTGGGGCTACAACGGCACGACGCCGGGGCCGACGATCGAGGCCGTCGAAGGCGATCGCGTGCGCATCTACGTGACCAACCGGCTCAGGGAGCACACGACGATCCACTGGCACGGCATCCTGCTGCCCAGCGGCATGGACGGCGTCGGCGGACTCAACCAGCCGCATATCAAGCCCGGCGAGACTTTCGTGTACGAGTTCACGCTGCGCCAGCACGGCACGCACATGTACCACCCGCACGCAGACGAGATGGTGCAGATGGCGGTCGGCATGATGGGCCTGTTCGTCATCCACCCGAAGGAACCGGAGCCGATCGACCGCGACTACTGCTTCCTGCTGCACAACTGGGCGCTGCACCCCGGCACCTACCGGCCCGACCCGTCGATCATGGTCGACTTCGACTTGTGGACCTTCAACTCGAAGGTCTTCCCGGCGATCGAGCCGCTGGTCGCGCGCAGCGGCGAGCGCGTACGCATCCGCATGGGCAACCTGTCGATGTGGAATCACCCGATCCACCTGCACGGCGTGCAGTTCGACGTCACCGGCGGCGACGGCGGCCGCTGGCCCCAGGCGCGCTGGCGCAGCGAAGTGACCGAGATCGTCGCCGTCGGCCAGATGCGCGACATCGAGTTCGTCGCAGTGCCCGGAGACTGGGCCTTCCACTGCCACATGTCGCATCACACGATGAACGCGATGGGCCATGGCGTGCCCAACACGATCGGCGTCGACCAGTCCGGCGTCGAGCAGACCATCCGCTCGATGCTGCCCGGCTACATGGCGATGGGGGAAGCCGGCATGGCCGAGCATCAGGAACACACCGACAGCGGCCACATGCGCGGGCCCGAGAACACACTGCCGATGATGATGGGCAGCGGCCCGCACGGGAACCTGGAAATGGGCGGCATGTTCACGGTGGTGAAGGTGCGCGACGACCTCGCAGTGGGGGATTACCGCGACCCGGGGTGGTATCGGAATCCGAAAGGCACCCAGTCCTGGCGCGTCAGCGCCGACGCCGGATTTGGCAATCCCGTCAGGCGCCATCCCTACGGACCGATACCGCGGCCCACGGACGCTCCGAGTCCCGCGCCGACGCCGGGCATGGACCACTCGAAGCATGGCGGTTGACCGGATCGGAGAACGACGATGAAGACGCTGAAAACCTTGCTGCTGTTGGCCGTGCTCGGTGCCGCGGGCGGTGCCGGGTACGGCTGGCTTGGATGCTATCCGGTCGGCGCCGACGTTCCGCACACGCGCTTCGTGTACTGGCTGCTGGAAACCGTGCGCGAGCGCTCCATTGCGGCGCGCATCGGCGACATCGACGTGCCGCCGCTGGACGATCCGCAACTGCTGCTCGCCGGCGGCGCCGACTACAACGACATGTGCGCCGGCTGTCACCTCAAGCCTGGCAGGACCGAGTCGGACCTGAGCATCGGCCTGTATCCGAAGCCGCCCAATCTCGCGCAGTCCGCCGAGGAACATGGCGACAGTCACGAGCACGGCGATGCGCGCGCCAGCGCCGCGCGCCAGTTCTGGATCATCAAGCACGGCATCAAGGCGTCCGCGATGCCGGCCTGGGGACCGACGCACGACGATGCGCGCATCTGGGCGATGGTCGCGTTCCTGCAAAAGTTGCCGACGCTGACGCCGGCGCAGTATCAGATCCTCACGGCGCGCGGCAACAGCGGCATGGAGCACCAGGCGCACGGTACCGGCGAGGGGAGCGCGCACCATGACTGAGCGCTACATTCCCGCGCTTGCGTACCGCTGGCTGACGCCGCTCTACGATCCGGTCGTCGCCTGGACCACGCGCGAGCGCGTATTCAAGTCCGCACTGCTGCAGCAGGCAAGTCCGCAACCCGGCGAGCGCGTGCTGGATCTGGCCTGCGGCACCGCGACGCTGAGCATCGCAGCGAAGCGGATGCAGCCCGGTGCCGACATCATCGGCGTCGACGGCGATTCCGCCATTCTTGAACGCGCCCGCATCAAGGCGCAGCGCGCCGGCGTCGAACTGCGCTTCGACGAAGCGATGTCCGATCGCATGCCGTATGCCGACGCCAGCTTCGACGTCGTGCTGTCGAGCTTGTTCTTCCACCACCTGACCCGCGAGGCCAAGCGGGCGACGCTGCGCGAGGCGCATCGCGTGCTCCGGCCGGGCGGGTGGTTACACGTGGCAGATTGGGGCAAGGCAGCCAATCCGCTGACGCGCGCGGCCTTCGTGCTCGTTCAACTGCTCGACGGGTTCGCGACCACCGGCGACAACGTCGCCGGCTTGCTGCCGACGTTCATGGCTGACTGCGGATTCGTTGACGTGTCAGAAACCCGGCGCTTCGCCACGCCGCTGGGCACGATCGCGCTGTACCGTGCGCGCAGAGCGACGCAGGCGGGCAGATGAGCCTGCGCCGCATTGCGCCTGTCGAGCTGAAACGTCGCCTGGACGCGGGTGGCCCTCTCATTGTGCTCGACGTGCGGCGCTCGGAAGCGTTCAGGCGCCATCCGTTCGGCATCGCCGGCGCGCTGCCGCTCCTGCTCGACGAAGCGGTCCAGCAGATTCCCGACGTGCAGAGAGACACGCCGGTCGTCGCCTACTGCCTGTGCTCGGGACAGGCGTCCAGTACGCGCGCGGCGCTGTGGCTGAAGGCGGCCGGCTACACCGACGTTGCCGTGCTCGACGGCGGGCTGCCGGCCTGGCAGGCCGAACAGCTGCCGCTGGCGCCGATTCGCATTGAGGATCGCCATCGGATCGCAAACTGGATCGTGCCGCCGCAACCCGCACTTGCTTCGACGACCGGCAGCCGGTTGATTGCGGAAAGTACGTTCCTGGCCGGCGAGAAGCTGCCGGCGCGTCGCGACATGGCGGTGCTGTTCGTCGACATGGTCGACTCCACCCAACTGCTGTTCGCGCATACGCCGGAAGAAGTGTTGCACCGGGTTCAGGCTTTCATGGAAGTCGTCGTCAACGTCGCTGTGCAGCACTGCGGCGACGTGCACGATTTCGAGGGCGACGGCGCGATGCTGTACTTCGCCGGCGCCGGCGAAGCCGTGCCAGCCGCGTTCAACCTGCGTGCTGCCCTGGCTGCGCGGCGGCGTGAGCTGCCGGAAATGCCGCAGGCGCGCTTCGCGCTCGACGCCGGGCCGCTGGTCGTCGGCCACATCGGCGCGGTCGAGCGCCGCGCGCTGACGTTCATTGGTCCGTGTGTCAACGCGGCCGCGCGCATTCTCAAGCTCGCGCCGCCCGGCGGCATCGTCGCGACGCAGCGCATTGTCGGCGAGGCCGAGCGCACCGACCCCGACCTTGCCGCGCAGTTCGTCGCACTGCCCGAGCGGCAGCTGCTCAAGGGCTGGTCCTCGCCCGTTCTCGTCTTCGTGGCAGCAGAGAGCAGCGCCGACTGTCTCGATGTCTGCCGCAGTTCCAGGAGTTGATCATGCGCATTTTCGTCACTTTCATATTGGCAATCGCCGCCGCACTCGGTGCGGCGTGCTCCAAGGCAGCGCCCGAAGGCGCGCCGGTCGTTACGATTTACAAAAGCCCGACCTGTCAGTGCTGCTCCGGCTGGGTCGAGCACCTGAAGCGGAACGGCTTCACAACCCGAGTCGAAGCACAGCGCGACCTCGCGCCGGTCCGCGCGCGGCTCGGCGTGCCCAACACGCTCGCTTCTTGCCACACCGCCGTCGTCGAAGGCTATCTGATCGAGGGCCATGTTCCGGCGGAGGATATCCGGCGACTGATCACCGAGAAGCCAAAGGCCAAGGGCCTAGCCGTGCCCGGCATGCCGATCGGCTCGCCCGGCATGGAGATGGGCGAGCGCCGCGATCCCTACGAGGCCCTGCTTTTCAACGAGGCAGGGGAGGCGCAGGTTTTTGCACGCCACGGCGATTGGCCAACGGCTGCTGATGGAGCACCACATGCGCCGTGATGCCGCGCTGTCGGCGACGGCACAGCCGCCGCGGTTTCATCGCTGGCTGGCCATCGTGATGGCTGCACAGCTTGTCGGCGTCCCGGGCGTCGGATGGACGCACAGCGCACCGGAGCCGCCCGTGGCTTTTCACGGAGGTATCGCGGCAGCGACAGATGACTACAATCTTGAACTCGTGGCAGCGGACGGAAGGCTCGAACTGTACGTCCGCGATCGGCGGAATCGTCCAGTCGATTCGCGCGACTACGCCGTCAGCGCCTTGGTCTGGGGTACCGGTGAGTCGATCAGCCTTTACTTCAGGCCGGGGCGTGCGGGAGTACTGGAGGCGTTGGGGCGAGTCTCGCTTCATGCGATACAACGCGTGATTGTCACGGTGACCGCGCCAGATCAAGAACCAGTGACAGCTTGGTTTACAGGCTTCGGTAGCGGCGCGGACTGAGTTGAAGTCAGAGGGAAACTCTGCGCAAAACATCAGCAACTGTCGTAACCGCTGTGGTCACGTTTTCCCTCCCTTTGTGGCCCCAGCGTATTGGCCCTCGGTTGCGTCTGGACCGGGGGCTTTCTTTTGGCGGAAGCATCCTGCGTGCCGCGAGTCGGGCGTCCTAGTTCGTGGCGCGCCTTTGGGGCTTTGGGTCCATGCCCTCGTATCCTATATGGCGCGCCAAGAGTTAACGGATCCGCCGTGCTCGTCGCGACTGACCTGGGGCGACCGCGCGCGCCCGAGCATGGCATTGCGCAGCAAGATCCAGTATCGCGTATCGAGGTACAGCTTGCGCCGACTGGCGATCGATGCGCCCGAGGCGATGCCGATCTGTCGGAGGCAGTAGTCCGTCGAGACCTCCGGCTGTCGCCGGTGCCGCTCAAGCGACTCGCGCATCGCGTTGGGATCCCGCTCACTCGGTCGGCGTGTCGCGTCGCTTGGCTTTAATCAGCCGCGCCATGGCCCCGCGGCCCGCGGACAGGCTCTCGCCGTAGCGCACGATCATCCGCTCCGATTTCCAACGCCCTTGGCGCATGATTTCCGCCGCACTGAAGTTCGCCGCCAGCAGATCCTGCGCCGCGCCGACGCGCGTGCTATGGCCGGAGATGCGCTCGGGATCGAGGCCGGCGGCCAGCGCCCGCGCCTTGAAGATGCGCGCCACGTCGCGGTCGGACAGCGGTGTGTTGTAGCGATCGGGCTTGTTCGAGCGCGGCACCGATCGAAAGATCGGACCGTCGATCAGGCTCGCCGTTTCGATCCAGCGCTGCACGCGTTCGATCGTCTCCGGCGACAGGTACTGCAGCACGCCGGCGCCTTCCTGGTCGGTCTTACTGTGCGCCAGGAAAATGCGACCGGAGCCGTCGGCTTCGGTCGACAGATCCTCGATCCGCAGTGCCACGAGCTCCGAGCGCCGAAACATGCCCTCAAAAGCCACGCTGATCAGCGCCGCATCGCGCAGGTCGCGTGGCTGCGTCGGATCGAGCGTGGCCAGGATTGCGTCGACGTCGGCGAGCGTCAGCCCTTGTGCCTGGCGCTGACGGGCGCTCAGGTGCTCCCGACGCAGGCCGCGCCACATCAGTTTGGTTTCCATCGCGTCCATCGGCGACGCCAGACCCGCGAGCCGGTGCACGATAGTCAGCGTCGCCAGGTAATGCTCGCAGGTCGCGCGCTTGCGTCCGGCGGCGATGCGGTCCAGCAGGAAACCGCGCAGCACCGGCAAGGTGACGGGCAGGGCGGGCTCGTGACGACGCGCGCAGTAGTTCGTCCACACCCGCCAGTCCGCGCGCCAAGTGCGCAGCGTGTTGGGCGCGTAGGCGAGTTTTAGATCGTCGGCGAGCGCGCGCAGACGGTCGACCAGTGCCTCGGGCGTCTGCGCCAGCAGCTCGGCAACGGCCTGATCGCGGGGTTCGGGAATGACAGGCGCGTCGGTCATGGGCGCAGTGTGCCTAAACTTGATGTGTCCGACAAGTGCCATTGTCGGACATGTAATTATGATATGTAAATGCTGTAAACACTACTATAATTACAGTATCAACCGGAGAACCGCCGTGTCCGAAACACCCGCGCCCATCACTTATGACGACGTCGCGCGCGTGGCGCAAGTGCTGCTCGACGCCGGCGAGAAAGCCACCACGATCGCAGTGCGCGAACAGCTCGGCCGCGGCAGCTTCACGACGATCAAGAAGCACCTCGATCGCTGGAACGCCGAACAGGCGCCGAGCCCGGCGCCCGCGCCGTCGGTGCCGCCACAGCTAGCGTCGCTCTGGACGGAGGCGCGACGCGAGGCTGAGGGGCGCTTGGCCGCCGAGCGCGCCGCGCTCGAGCAACTTTCGGTGCAGCTGGACGAGCGTCTGCAGGCCATGGAGGTCGCCACAGCAGAAGCCCAGCGCGAGCGCGTCAGCGCTGAGGCGCGGCTCGCGGACAAGGATCTCGAACTCAGCCGTCTGGCACCGCTACTCGACGACATGCGGGTGCAGCGCGATCGCGCGCTCGAAGCGCGGGACGGGCTCGTCAAGCAGCTCGATCGCGAACGCGACGCCTGGACCGCCCGGCTGGACGCCCTGCAGGCTCAGCTCGTCGACCTCAAGCAGTTTCAGGAACGTGCGGCCGCCACGCTGGCGGACGTACCCGGAACGATCCGCAGCGCCAACGAAAGCCTGCTCCAGGCGCTTGTCGACGTGCGCAGCGCTGTGGCGGACTACCAAGGTGAACACAGTGGCTTGGCCGAGAAACAGGAATCCGCGCTCAAGCACGTCGCCGCGATCTTGGAGGATCTGGATCGACGTATGCGGCTACCTCACCGGAGGAAGCCAGACATCAGATCCGGGCTGAGGGTTGGCAGATCCATGGGCAAGCAAGGGCGGCGTTGAGCCCAGCGCAGCTCGTACTCGATGAAACAACATCGAGTGTCCGGTGCGGCGCGGGTCGCAGAAGCGTCGCCACACCGAATTTGTGGCCAAACACACTTCCAACGCCGCTGAATTGAGGGCAGAATGAGAGCCGCTCCAGCGCTTGATTGTTAGCCTCCAATTTCCCTCTAGAGCGCGCCGTAATTGATTGAATTTACTGGCAAAATCTGCCGCATCTAATTCAATAATAAAAACAATAAGTTACGGCTCATACTGGTACATTTTACAATCATCTTGGCTGCACGCCTACATCGAACGTTTCGGCCGTGTATTCGAAGCGCACGTGGTCGCCGAGGCACAGACCGTTGGAGTCGATTGCCACGATGAACCGACGCTGCGTAGCTGGTTAGGGCACGAGTCACAGGTCACGGAGGCGCTCCTCACGTTCGATGATTGCAATGTCCTGATTGAAGCAAAGAGCGGACTGTTCGATGAAACCGTCATGACGGTCGGCGACACCCACATCCTTGCGCACAAGTTCCGGGCCATCCGCACCGCGATGAATCAAGGCTGGACTGTGGCGCTCGGACTACCGCAGAGCGCATCAGCGCCCGTGAACGTGCGTAGCGCCACGGCGTGGTACCTCCTGATCGTCACCAACCGCGATCTCCTGACCGGCAGAGCGACGATGCTGGCCGACGCTGTCCCCGGCGGGACGTTCGTACCGGAGGATATGCGTGCGCTGGAGCGATTACCGCTGGCGCACATTTACATCATGTCGATCGACGATTTTGAAGCGCTCATGTCAGCGGCGCGGCAAGGTTCGATCGACCTGCCGGCATTTCTGCGATCGTGCGTTCAAGCCGATGGCAGCCCTTCGACGTCGAAGTTCCTCTTTGATCAGCACCTGGCGAAGGCTGGCGTCCGCATGGGTTTCTCGGACTTGGTGCAGGCAGCGTTTGAGCGCTCCACTCATCAGTTGGAAGGGATCCTGTCGCAAGCGTAAACACTGCAACGAACGGCCGCTGAGGGTCGGTGCCGCCCCCCCCATTCAGAGCCTCAGCGGTTGCACCTCTAAGCCACAAGCGTCGACAACCGCAGGGGCGGTTTCGGGTCGGCGACACTAGGCGGACGTTGAGTCAAAGCCGAGGCTGTATTCTTATTTTAATTCCGCGACTTACCCGAATATCGAGCATATTTTTCAGGAATCCCGGCCAACCCTCCTCACCTCACACTCGACATGCCGATCGGCCAGGTCATCGAGCTCGCGCTGGTTCGCGACTCGCATGGGATATCGCTCAAGGAACCATCTCAGCTCGCGGCTGTTTTCTGGCGATGCGGAGAGTCGGATCGCCCGCGACGCATGCTGCGGTGCACGAGGGAACACCCGTTTGAGTCGACTTGAGACATGGGGCTCGCACTCAATCACCCAGTCCGACGCGTCCAACCTGACTACCCCGTAGAAAGACCGATCAGCCTGGGTAGTAATGCCGCCGTCCATGGTTAGAGCACAAACCGTGGGGGAAGCGGGACCAGCAGCACGGGCTTTCCGCGCAGGGACAGCAAGGCGTCCGTGAATCGCCATGGCGCGGTGAACGCAAGGATCACCGCTTCGACCTGGTCGAGGCCCGCGTAGCGCCCGCACTGTCGGAGTGCTGACGCCAGTGTACCGTCAACCTTCAGTTCAACGGCGATGTTGCTCCGCAGCAGCCAGCAATCCGGTCGTTCGGCTTTGGACAGCTGCTGTTGCCTACGGTGGGCAAACCCGCCCGACGACAAGGCTACCGACACTGCGGCCTCGAGCACGTCTTCGTTGCCAACCGGATAGCGATACCCGCAAAGGCACTGCGCGATGGCGGACAGCTCCTCGACCACACGAGTGTCGCGCGCAACCTCGCCCTGGCTGGCCCGGCGGCGCGGCGGCGCGGGGTGACAAGTCTCGGCGTTCATTCTGGTGTTCCGGGGGCACGGTCAGGTGCCGTGGCTACTGCGACCGCTTCTTGCTGCGTCGATAGTCCCATGGCGCTTCGCACGTCATCGCCCACAGGCCGATACGTCGGGATCGGGCCGCGTCTTCCTCCTGGATGTAGTCGTTGCTGTATTTGCGATATGCAAAGGCCAGTCCGTTGGCCACCAACCAGCGGTTGATCGAGTCTTCCCCGATGAAGCACTCGGCGATGGTGCGCCCATATCGATCGGTGGCCTTGCCGTCGCACATGACAGTCGATCGACCAATGTGGTCCGCCAGGATGTTGGACACCGCGCGCCCACTGGGCCACGGTTTGCCGTCCCGAACACAGGTTTGAGCCGATTCCGGGGCATCGACGCCATGCAGGCGAATGCGCTTCCCATGGATGTCGAGTGTGTCGCCATCGATGACATAGGCGATCCCCGTGATCGGGGGCTCCGCATGGGCGGTTTCCGGGACCCAGGCCCAAAGGGCCAGCAGCGGTCCAATGATTGATAGGATCGGTTTCACGTTCACCTCCGCTTGTTTCACACAAGTATGCGGACGGTGCTGCACGTAGCCCACTATTCAACGGATCGACTACCAGCCGCAGATCTAACCCGGGGGTTCCCGGGTTAGATCGACAACGCGCACTGGCGGCTAGAGATCGAACCGCAAGCCAAGACTCATGACGTCCAGGTCGACGTTGATCGGCCCATCACTGAGTCGCTGGAGGCGATACTCGAACAGGAGCCGCAGATTTCCGGTGAGCTTTACTCCCAGACCGGCCTGCATATCCGGCCCGCTGAGCTCGACGTCCGCCCCGTTATAGTCGACGTAGCCGAGTCGCGCGCTGAAATCGGCATTGCTGGCCAGCTCAGCAGCAAACCGGATGTTCGCCGCGACGCCGCTTCCGGTGTCATGCTCGCCACCGGAAGCGGCGCGGAGGTTGGCGTAGTCCAGATCGGCACCGACCCACATGTCGTAAGCGAGCGGTTGCTGGTAGCCGACTCCGAGTCTCAGCTCGTCGAGGTCCGAACTTGCGTCGCCATCCTCGGTCGAGCTGGTCTCATAGCCGGCTGTGAAGTAGAGCTGGCGGGGCAGGGTGATCTTGACCGATGCCGCCATGTACTGCCCATCGCCGTCGTAGTCGCCGGGGCCGGCCTCGACGTTGGCTACGCCACCTTTAAGGATCAGCTGCGTATCCATCGGCCCGGCGCTCGCCGCCCCCGCCGACAAAAGGGCCGCGGCCCCCAGTGCCACCACTGCGAGTTTCATCCTGGTCTCCGTATGCGCGGCACTCGCCGCCTGCTCAACATACGTGCCGCCGCTCAATGCTCGCCAATTAGAGAGCAGGACCCATTAGATCAGACGTTTGCCCCGGGCTGGAGGGATTGCTTACACCACGTCCGACCGATTCGCCTACCGACTCCGCGGCCAGGGGGTGTCCGGTCAGTTGCCTGACCAGTTCGAGCGTTCTTGCCTGCGTCTCGGCCGAGTAGGCTGGCGCGACCACGTCGAAGACGTCGCCGTACAGCTCCAGCCAGTGACGTTCATGCTCCCAGTAGACATCAAGCCGCTCCAGGAGCTCGGCGTGGTCGCTGCACCTGGCGCCTGCACCCCCGGGTAGGTACCGCTGAAGCATCCTCTGTGTGGCGGTGTCCGCTGGACAGTCAAGATAGAGCGCGACGACGCGAACGCCCTGCAAGGCTCGCTTGAGCGACTGTACGCCGTCAGGATCCGCCACTTTTACGGGCAGCCGCCCGCGGCCGATGAGCTCACGCGCCGCGCCTACTGTCGTTCCATAGTGGTGCCCGGCAAAGACCGTGCACTCGAGGACACGGCCGGCACTCAGCTCGCCGACCACCCACTGGCGGCTCCTGAATTGATAGTGGACCCCATCGGTCTCGTTTGGCCTCGGCGGGCGAGTGGTGAACGAAGGCACCTTGACTGCACCGTGAGTAACCAGGTGTTCCTGAAGGGTTGTCTTGCCCGCGTAGCACGGGCCACTGATGGTCAGTAGGGTTGGAGTCATAGCGTGTCCGATCGCAATCAGCCCACTTTAGATCCCCGTGATCCGCTCCTGCGCGTATGCACCAGTGGACACTGGCGCACGCCGAGCTGAGCCGGCACAATAGTCGACGCGCTCCCCGTTTTCCCTCCCTTAGGGGATCGCAGACATTGCCCCGCTCAACGCGGGGTTTTTTGCTCCAACCAACGACTAGCTTGTGCACTACCGCACAGTGGGCCGACCCTCAAACGACAACGGCTCACCCCTTGCGCCTTGATTCAATCTGGTGCGGAGCGATACGACACCCGCACCATCGTCGTGGTAGATGACCTCGCCGACGAAAAGGTAGGCGCCGGCAGCCCCCCGACCGCACGTCAACGTAGCCGGGTAGTTCGCCCTGGCCCGGAGTAGATCGATTGGCCTCGCGTCGCGCATCAAGGTCGGAATTACGCGCGCCGAGTCAGCATTGAAGGCGGTCCAGTAGTGCCCGCCGTGCGCTTCGCAGAAAGCCTTCATATCCAGCTCGAACGCAACCTGATCCGAAGTCCACCCGGTCTTGTTGCTGGCGATTCTGAACGAGGCAACGCTCACAGCGCCGCTGCTTCCGTCCTGCCACTGCGACTGGCCCATGCTAACCCGGAAACTGGTATACCGCGGCTTGGCGTATCCGATGACGTCGTCGTGCGACAACAGCTCATTGTGGCCAGCCGGCTTAACGAACTCCGCGCCGCATCCAGCGACAGCAGCCATCGCCGCTAGCAGCACACACATCCGCTCCAAGCTTCCCATCGACGCCCTCCCAGGCTTCCCGCGAGAGACTGCGGCCGTCAGCCGAACCTGCCACTGCCGCGGGTCATTTCGAAGTCCGCAGCCTAGTATCCGCCAACAGTCCGCCGCCTCGCCATCACATCAACTACTGCGCGTGCGCCGTCTTCTTGCTCCGCGCGCGCCGCTTTCCCGCCGTCGGCCGCTGCAGCGTTTCGATCGACTCGGCTATCGCGGCCAGACGCTTTTCCGTCAGCGTCTGCTGTTGTGAGCGTTCACGCTTCAACCGATTGAGTTCAGTCGACTTCGCCTTGAGCTCGCTCGCGGAACGGCGCCGATCTTCGACTCGAGCCTGCACCTCTGCTTTCAGGCGCGCCTGCAACTCCGCGATCGTCTTGTCCGCCGTCGTCCGCGCCTGCGATGCGCGACCCCGTTCGTCCTCGAGCTGCTTGGTGATCGCCCGGACTTGTCGCTCCAGTCTCGCAACACTCTCGCCCCGATCCGCGATCGTCTTGTACGACAGCTGGAGCTCGTTCTCTGCTACCGCCAGCGCTCGTTCCAGCTCGACGACCTTCCCGGACAGGCTTTCGCGCTCCTGATCGAACGCGGCCATCTCGTCGGCGAGGGCCGCGCGTTGCGAGGCTATCGCGCTTGCTGCCTCATCAGCTGCAACTGGGTACACGAGATTCCAGATCTGGTCCGCCAGCTGCGCAAGGTGAGGAGGCAACTCAAGGTCGCCAGCCGACAGCGGGCGCAGCCGCTTGTTCAGGCGCTTCCACCAAGCGTCAAGATGCCGGTTGATCGTGCCCGTCGAGCCGCGGCCGCCCAGCTGCATGCGTGCCCGTTCGATGGTCGGCCGCTCCCCACGCGCCACAACCGCGTCGCATGCCTCGAACACCTCGCTCTCTGTCACCCCTCGAACCATCGTGCCGTCTCCGTGTTCATCCGCGCTACCGCGCCCCGGGCCCCTCCCCTGCAAATCTTGACCCTTGATAAGAGTTGGTTATCACTGGTATGGTCGGTTCGCCATCGCATTTCCGCCGTCCGACATCAGGTTTCCGATATGTCCAATCATAGCGACTCAGCCCCCAGCGCTCCACTGGCCACGCTGCAGGCGCTGCCGCCGCTTCTGAGCGTTGACGTCATCTCGGATCGCACGCGCGCTGCGTTCGACGACATCATTCAGTCCGGCAGCTCCCCGAACACCATTCGCAGCTACACCACCGCTTTGCAGTACTGGGAGGCGTGGTGCTATCTGCGTTACGGCCGAAACGTTCCGCTGCCGATGCCGGCGTCGGCCGTCGTTCAGTTCATCGTCGATCATTTCGATCGACGCCAGGCTCTGGGGCCGGCAACCTACGATCTTCCCATCGAACTCGATCGCCAGCTCGTCGCCGACGGCTACAAGAAATCGCTCGGCCCCCTCACGCTGACGACGATCCGGCACCGCATTGCGGTGCTGTCCTGGGCCCACAAATGCAGGGATCTGCCAAACCCCTGTGAGGATCCCGTCGTCCGCCAACTGATTCGCAAGGCCCAACGCGCGTCGCAGAGGCGCGGCGATCAACCACGGATCCGAACCGCGGCGCTGCGCTCGGATATGCGGGCGATGCTGGCGACCTGCGACGACTCATTGGCTGGGGTTCGAGATCGAGCGATCCTGCTATTCGCGTGGAGCAGTGGCGGGCGCCGGCGCTCCGAAGTCGCGGGAGCTCTGGTGAGCCAACTGCGCGTCCTTGGCCCTGATCGCTTCGAGTTGCGGCTGGGCGCGACGAAGACCGACCAAGACGGTCGAAAGTCGCGGGCGCCCAAACCGATCGTTGGCGAGGCTGGGCGCGCGCTGAGCGCGTGGTTGTCATCTGCCAACATCGAAGACGGGCCAATCTTTCGCCGCATTTTCCGGTCCGGTAGGATCGGTGCCGGGCTGTCTGGCGCGGCTATCAGCGACGTAATCGCCAAGCATGCGAAGCTCGCCGGGCTCCCGGGAAACTGGGGGGGACACAGCACCCGACACGGCTTCGTTACTCAGGCGGGCATCGATGGCGAGCCGCTCGGCGACGTCATGGCGATGACCGATCAGGTCAAGGTCGACACCACCATGAAGTATTACCAGGCAGGGGCGATCACCACGAAGCCGGTCGCTACGCTGATCGACCGCGAAACCGACTAGACGGCACGCCTGTCCATCGCCAGTTTAGGCGGGCCGAGCATCTGCGCGCGACACAGTGCCAACTCGCATCGCGCCGTTCTCAAGCTCTGACTCAAGCTGTCCTGAATACTCCTCATCACCTCGATGTAGCTCTTCGGTGACAATGGCGTGACCAGAAGCTGCAGGGTTTCTGGCGCGTGCCGAAGGAACGGCGCATACCGAATCAGAAATCCGTCGTGCTGCGATTCATACCGGTCGATGGCGGCGGCCAGCACTGCCTCTGCTCGCGCCGTCGCAGCTTGCAGGTCAGCAATGCGTCGTTGGCTCACAAGCCAGACATTCCAGAACCCCCGCTCCACCTTCCGCGCCTGGCTCTCGGCGAACACAACTTCCAGATACAGCGGCCAGAGCCGGACGTAGGCAATCTGCAGCTGCTCTTTGTACTGCTCCAGTTGCTCGAGCTCGAAAGACATGCACTGCCCCCACGGTGTGATCTGAAAGTCTAGGTCATCTCCGCTTCTGCCGGCGCGCCCGCACCATGCTCGTGGGCAACACGCGACGGCGGCAGGTGGGCGCACCATCGGATCGATGATCCTTCCGAACCTTTCAATTCCGGCCGGTCGGCTGCAACCTGACCGTGCAACCCTAGCCAAGAACCATCGATGAACTGCGCACACTTCGCTTTCCAGATCACCGAAGAGGATGTTGAGTCGGTCCTCCATGACTACAGTCTCCGCATCTCCAATTCCCGCGGTGCATCCTTTGCGGCCATGGCTGCAGAGTTGCTGCCTGACCTCGACCACGCTCGAATCGAGCGCGCGGCACTTGAAGGCGGCTGTGATCTCGACGCTCAAACCCGGTCGGCTCTTGGCGCCATTCACCAGCAGTTGGTCGAAGCTGGGGTCATCGAGTTCTGAACAGAGCGATCCTGCAATGACTCTACGCGTAACATGGGAGCAAGCGCTGGCAAAGGGTTGGGTCAAGGCCGATGACACGCCACGGCAAGCCCCGCAGCCGGCGGCGACGCGTGGCGACTCAACCAGGGCGAAGAGGGTAGATCGCGAGGGCGACGAACAGGCCGCCCTAGTAACCCGATTCGACGCTGGTTGGCCCGACTTGTCCGGGCTGCTTATCCACATCCCGAATGGGGGGTCGCGGAAACACCGGTTCGAGGGATGGAGGCTACGCCGCCAAGGTGTGCGGAAAGGGGTCAGTGACCTCCTGCTTCCTATTCCGTCCAAAGGATTCCACGGCCTGTGGATTGAGTTCAAAGCCGCCCCACCCTTCGACGCCCCCGTTTCGGATCACCAAATTGATTGGCTCGAGCGCATGCAGGAACATGGCTACGCCACTGCCATTTGCCGCGGCGCGGATGAAGCAATGGCTACCATCACGGCGTACCTCGGGCGCTCTGCGGAGCCGCCCTCGAATATGGTTGACTGACCCTCAGCCTCAATATGATTGATGCTCCCCTTCTCCGGAAGCATCAATGCCGAACTACGCCGCCGAGGCGGCTGATCATCTCCTCCGCGCTTCTTCCACCTTTCGTGCGGGGCACCCCGTGCGCAGCCGGATTTGCGAGTGGGCTTCAGGAGCGCTGAAACGCGCTCGTCTCTTTGCGCTACCGCCGAATGGGTTAACCGATCAGGAGGTGCCGCCTTCCGCTTCGATGCAGCCGGCTGTGCAGCTTCCATCACCGGTAGTGGCTCTCGAATTCACCATCGATAGCCATCTGATCCCGCTCGATGCCAAGCCAGGACCTGGAGACAATAGACGGTTGGTGCTCGCCGTCGACATGACCGACCCGGGCGAGCGCCAGGCAGCAGTGACAGCCTTTGGACTGCCGCTGAAGCGGAAGCACACAGACCTCAATCAGCCGTGCTGTTTGCTGGTGCCGGTCACTGCCACCCCAGGCCCAGCATCCGACGGACCTGGCCACCTTCGCTGGACCATTGGCTGGGGCGCGCTACTGATGCCCTATGCACGCCCCTTCCACCCCCAGCCCCCTGCTGTCGGGCTAGGCCAGTGGATCGTCCCCGCGGGGGAGCCTGGGCTGGCCCGGGTGCGAGCATGCAAGAGCTCTCAGGAGCTTGGCGCGGCCGCCGCTGAATACACAGTTAAGGCCCGGACGCTCCTGCAGTTCATCGCAACGATCCAACGAGGGGATCTGCAGACCCGAGTTGAACGCGCTACGGCTCGGGGCCGGGTCGTCGGGGAGCCGTACTACGTCCTCGAACCACGGCGCCCCTAGGTCGCCGGCCCATCAGCTGTTGGTGCCGGCAATACGCCGCTGAACCGACAGAATGCTAGATGATGGCCGTACGCCATCCATTCGTTTAGCGGCAAAAAGCGAAGGTCATTAAGATAGCGGTTCGCTTCCTCATAAACGGACGATGGACAGTACGCCGCCCAATACGAGAGGTGCGTACTGGTAACGGTTAATGCCCCACTCGTGACGCCGAGGGCTCCCAACAGGCCCGTCTGCACGTTCCCATAAAACGTCTGAAGTGACCCCTTGAGCTGAGACGCTAGCCGCTCGCCGCTCTGCGCGCCAAGCATCATCGCCCGCCACATATTCACTACGTCGGCCTGGGAGAGGACTGGTACTAGGCCAAAGCGCCCAACGACGCTCGCTCCCCCCAGAAACATGTTGGCTGCGTGCCAGCACGGGACGCATAACAATCGCGCGTCGGTCAACGACCACTCCGGGAAGACAGGCGCAGCAGCGAACAACTCGTACCCATCTTCAGCTCCAGGCAAAGTGACCGGCCCCTCTTCGGAGGCCAGAACATCGCTCCAGTAGCGCCTTACCGTCTCGTGATCAGTCTGCAGGCCGCAGTGCGCGCAAGTCAGCTCCCCGTCACAGAGAGACCGGAGCACCTCTCGGTACTCCGGTCTCCGATAGGGCGAGCCGCCATCGAGGTTCGCCCGGACCACTTCCTGCGGCGGAAGCGACGCGTGATCAACCACCGGTATCGAAACCACGGTCAGCACCGGTATCGATCTCGTCGAGATTGAACGACTCGGCTGCGCCGGCACCGTCGGCACCGAAGACCGACACGCTGCCGATCGCGGCCAACCCAGTCAGCCCGAGCAGCAGAATCCCGCCGATGCCGACCAAGGCGATCTGTCCGATAGGGTGGGCACGCTCGTCATTCTTGCGGCCCCATCCCAGCGCGTACGCCGCGTAGCCGACGCCGGCCACACCGAGAAGTGCGGTAAAGACCTTCACTCCTTGGGTGCCGCCGGTTGCGATCTCGCGCGACGCTCCCTCGATCATTCGACCGATGCCCATCTTGGCGCCAGAGCCGCTGTCCGTCTGTGCCATCGTCAGCCCCGGATAAAGGATGCCGATGGTACCGGTGACCGCGCCGACCCGGGCGCTGCTTGCATGATAGTAGACCTTCCCGAAAATACCCCGGACCGTGTGGGACAGGGCCTTGATGAATTCGCTCATGATGACCTCACGTTTAGTTGCCTTGCACCCTTGATCGGGTTCCAGTGCATCGTAGAGCGGACGCATCAAAGTCTGCCTGTTTCCGACCATGTCTATTTGAGCCGCCTTACAGAAGACGATGGAGATAGTTTTCGACGGACGCGGTTGCTGCCACAACATCAGTGAAGGCGACAATATTTGCGCCGACTGTCCCCGCAATCAGGAACACTAAGGCGTTCCAGAAGTCACCATCTCTAGGCCCCGAGACGCTTTTTCCCATCCTCGACAGGATCAGCCATCCCTTGAAGATCCCGATCCATCCAAACAGCGTCATCAACCCGACCAGGACCATCACCAACATCGCCGCTTCGCTTCCGGTCGGCTGGTCATAGTCAAGGATGGAGCGCGCATCGTAGCCCTCAAACATGGTGGCTGTATGGATCTGGACCAACCGTCCAATCCCCAACACCGCAGCCCCCGCGAGCCCACGATACAAAGGGGACGCCGTGGACTGGCCAGCCCGCATCCGGCTGTGCATGGTCATCACTTCGTAGGCACTGATGCCAACCAGCGACAGACCAGCGAAAGCCGTGATGACGATCAGACCAGCCTGTAGCCCAGCGAAATTACCGGCGATCGAGACAAGGACTTCGCGTGCGTTCATCCCCGCTTAATCCCTGATATACCCGATGTCCGTCAACACTTTTCGCTCCGCCGAATTGACGGAATAGACCTTGCCCAAAACCGGATCTTCGCTCCCTGGAACAACGGTAATGACACGGCCAGTGTCGACCTCTCGCAGCACCGCTGCTTCCTCGTTTGCGGCCATGACACGCCACGGTCTTGGTTGGTGCGCTTCACTGCTCGGAACGAACCGGATCAACATGGCATCCCCGACCACCTCATACGCCGGCTTACTGTCGACGTGCAGGCGGTACTCAACCTTCAGTGTTCGGCCCACCGGGTACGCAGCCACGTGATCCAGGAACGGGGACTGCAGGACAGGACTACCGAGGGTAGCGCCCTCAAGGGTAATCACGACATGCCGCGGACCATCCGCTGTCATCTGAATCGTGGGCCTGCGGCCCTTCCAACGAAGCCCGGTCAGAACCGCATTGTCCTGGATGGTTACGTTGCCGGGTACAACTCTGGCAAGGCTCGGAGGCGGCGCGCTCGCCTGTGACCTCGTCTTCGCTTTGCGCACCGGCGCGTGACTCGGTGGCTGCGGCTCGGAGTCGGTATGCAGCCGCCCGCAGACTTCTTCCCTCGCAGCGTCAACGCGTCGCTGGCATGACGCCTCCACCGCGCGGATCTTCTGCTCGAGGTCTTCTCGCTCGGCGCGCATATCCCTCGTCACGACCGACTTGGCTGGCGGCCCAGAAAGATCCTGCATCATGGGTGGCTCTAGCGCGATTTGCGCACGCTGGTCATCAACCACCGAATCGTCACCATCCGTAACAGCGTCGGCAACCGCAGGCTCGTTCACCTCGGCGGCCAGGTGCGGCGGAACCTGTGACAGCGCCCCAAGTGCGGCGCCGTCGTCCTGGTAACTCGAAGCCTGTTGGTCTTCATCATCGCTCGGGGAGGTGATGATCAGCTCCGATCCGAGCCCCGCCATGTCGATTCCCGCATCATCAGCCTGGACCTGTTCTGCGGAGCTTTCGCTCGCAGCCGCCGGCGAAGCACTCGCCAATTGCGGGCGTTGAGCCTGGCGCTGCTGTTGCTGTGGCAACATCAACAGGATAGCGAGCGCCACCACGACGCCAGTGACTCCGGCAACGATCAGGGTCCTCTTGTTCACTGTTCAGTCTCCAACTGATTGCGACGCGCCTGGACGAGCGCTTGGTATGGCGACACGGTCTGTGCATCGTTGAGTGATGGGGGTGGCGGGGGCAAAGTGGGATCCAGTCCCTCGTCCGTTTCAGCCCGAAGGGTGCCTCCCTCCATGACGCCTGCGCTTGGGTCATCGACCCAATCCGCTGTCAGAACCAGTACGATCGGCGTCGTTGCCGCGACGATTACCGTTGGCGGCCTATTCATACCCGCGCGCAAGTCGCCAGCGAGCTCTCCAACGCCGTCGGCGCCGGCAATCAACAGGATGTCCTTGCCGGTTCGATTGGGCACTTCGACCTCCGTGTCACCCAGCGGCCCACGCGTAACAGTCGTCCCTTCTCTCGCAAGCTCAGTCGCTGCCGAGCCTGCCATGGCGGCAAGGATGACCCCGCCGTAGCGCGCCAAGTAGTGTTGGTTGACCTCGGTCGCAAGGCCGATCTCAGGATTCTCGGGGTTCGCGGCGATCGCGGACACCGCGAGAGTCTTACCCTTCCAATGCACCTTGCTGAACACGATCTCCAGACGATCCCGTGTTCGTCTAAAACTCCCCTGGAACTTCGCCCCCGCGAACCGTCCCGCAATCGCAGTCGCCTGCACAAACTTGCTGTAGTCGGAATTGGCCTCGAAGTCCATCACTGCGTAGATCATCTCGCCCAGCGATGCGTACCGCTTGACGTCCGTATGTCTCGGAGCGGCACGCGCCGCGTCAATGAGCGGATCCTGAACAGCAGGTGTCTTCGATAGTGGCGCTTCGCGCTCAACGAGCTTGATCGGATTCTTGAGCGCAAGGCGCGTCTGCCGTGCTCTATCCAGGTCCAGCATGGCGTTGGCCATCGCAGTCGCGCGCGGGTCTGCCTCTGCGTTTGCGCCACTCGATTGTCTGCGCGGAGGGGGCGGTGAAGCGGCTGGCTGCGGGTCAGGAACCTGCGACCCAATCGACGTCTCCGTAATCTGCGACGCGCTCGTTGCGGCCGCATAGTCCGCCAACGGATCCTCCCACTCTCGCGTGACCTCGGGCATATATCCAGTCCCCCGGTCGTATTCCTTCTTGCTTCCGGCGATGTAGTCCGCCGCCCGCCGATCCCGCTCCTTTACCTTGTCGGCAACGTAATCCGCGGTCTCATTCGGGCTCGCCTGACTCGCTTTCGGCGGCTTGACACCCAGATTCTGTGTAGGCGTGGGTTCGCTCTTGATGCTCCGGGTTACGACCAACACGATCAGCGCTATTGCCACAACGATCAGGATCTTATTGGCGTTCCCGGTAAGAACCGACGCGGCCGCCCGCCATCGGTTCTGGCGGCTGCCCGGGGACGTTTCCCGAACCCGTGGCGACAGCTCGTCATCCATCTGTCCATCGTTCTGGTCAGTCATGGCTTACTCCGTGCGGGTCCCGAGCAGTAGCGTTGGCAGCGATCGCCGCGTCCAATATCGTTTCGCCCCCGACCAGCAGGTCGACGATACGACCGCTCGGCGCTGCGACACTGATCACGGATGTTGGCGCCAGCTTGTACACTCGCATCCGGTCACCCCTGATTGAGCTCTCCCAGCCGGGGGAGGTGAGGGAGTACGGAGTCCGCAGATACAGGGCCCCGGCATGCACATACGCTGTTGTCCCTTCCAAACCGCTGATTGCAACCTCGCGGACCCCAGGAACAAGGGAGCCTGTTCCGTCCAGGATCCGCCGCATGACCGGGCTATCAACGGGCAACGCTGGCTCCTCAACTACCACGTCCGGGGCCATCGGCCCACGCTCGTCGACAACGAGATTCGCGTTGTAGTAAGCCATCTCCCGGGTGGTTCGGAGTGCGAGCATGACGGGGCTCGATGCCCCCTCAAGTAACAGCATGAGATTGCTCGCGGCGTACTTGAACTGAGGTGTGATCACAACGATGTTGCCTGGCTTCTCCGGAAGCTCAACGGAGAAGTGACTCGAGTTTCCGGGGAGCGCTTTGCTGACCGGCCACGGCGCGCCGGTAGCGTCAGTCAGCGTCAACGTCGTCACATAGTTGTCGCTCAGCAGGATCTCCTTGGGCGGATCTCCAGGACGCATGGTCACGGGGATGGTCATGGTGGTGCTTTTCGGCGGCTGGCGTGACGCAAGAGCCTTGTCGACCTCTTCACGATGGAGAACCAGGTCTTCGATTTGGCTCGGCGATAGTGGCTGCATTTGCTCACGAGCCTTTTGGTAGTCGGGATCTTCCGGCGTTCCCTTTTTCTCTGCAGGAACCCCCTGCTCCACCACTGCCATTTTCGAAGCCCCCTGCGGGTCCGTCACGATCTTGACAGGCGGGCGCGGAACACGACTTTCGACGTTCTCCCCTGAGCGCACAGGAGGCATCGGTACAGCCTCCGCAATTGTCTGAGCCCCGGCATTACCGAACACCACCGCAACCGCCAGAGCGCTTACCATCGCCACAGCCAACCTTGTGCTCATGGACTTCACCCGCGCTTCGCCGCAAAGGAATGGATACTCAACCCGAACGGGTTGTCTGTCTCGGGCACACGCACGACATAGGCCGTTACCATCAGGTTTTGCGTCAGCGGCGAGGTGCCGTTGTCGAACGTCACGAGGATCGGGGCACGTACCTTCCAGTAACGGCGACCCTCAAGAACCCCTTCCGCGACCACCTGCGGTGCCGACCGCGGCGCGGCGCCTACGATGTAGTTGTTCTGCTTCACCGTTTCGATCAGATCGAAGCGTGCAACAGCATCCAGATACCCCTTGTATCCGGCACCGGTGAACACCGGCTCGAGGGACGCCATCTGCTCCCGATAGTTGCGGAAGTCCATGTTGTAGAGCCGCGGAATCGTTCGTGCTGCCCACTGACGGATGCCGTCGCCATCCATCACACTCTCATCCAGCGGGGTAACACTGAACACCCTGCCGGTCTGATCGACTGCAATCGGTAGCGGCGTTTCGTGCATGGTGTACTGCGCGACGTTCAACCCGAGCGAGATCAGCAGCGCAATGGTCAAGGCCGGTATCAGCTGCCATGCTCGGCGCCATGAGTCGCGGTAGTACGCATTGCGCCCTGCTGGCGAGACGAAGGGGATCGTCTCTCCGGGCTGGTCCTCGCATTCACCTGCGTCGTCGCCTCGGACTGCCGCAGTTCCTCCAAATAGCTGCCTTGCCATCGTTACCCCGAGATTGAGGGAAATGTGCTGCCGAATTACATTGGCGCCTTTTCGATGGTAAGTGCCCCGGCGTCCGTACTGCCTAAATCACCGGGCGTGGCGGCTCATCGCAGAGCTCAACGTCTTAGCCCACTCAGAAGTCCAGGACCAACCCGTTGCCTTTGTCGCGAATGTCATCCATGCGCTTACGATGCGCGCGAAGCTCGCTTTCCGTTGCCTGTGTCACCGGCAGCGGGCCATCCCCGGCCCCAAGTAGCTCGACGAACCGGGACGTGCGAGCCGACTGCTGCTCCTGGCTCGTGAAGAGGCTGTGCTGGGTACGTGTCAGGGCTTGGTAAACCTCCGCCAAGAGCTGCGCGTCGAGCAAGGCTCCATGTTTCTCTCGCCCGCGTCGGTCAACGCCAAGACGATCGCACAGCGCATCCAAGCTCACCCTCGCTCCGGGATACAGCTCTCGAGCGAGTCTCAGCGTGTCGATGATTTTTCGCCCGTCAGAAAAGGCGTGCTTCTGTGCGGCTCGACGAAACTCCATGTCCAAGAAGGCAATATCGAACCCAGCGTTGTGCGCCATCACGATCGAGTCGCCGGCGAATGAACACACTTGGTCAACGATATCCCTGAAGGGTGCCGCCGCAGCGACCACGTCATCCGTAATGCCATGGATCTCGCTGGCCTCCAGCGGTATCGCCCGTTCAGGGTTCACCAGAAGGTGCAAAACGTTCCCGGTCAGGCGCCGATCGACAAGTTCAACCATGCCGATCTCCACTACTCGGTCGCGGTCCACCTCAATACCTGTGGTCTCGGTATCGAGCACTACGATGCGCTCGGCCATCGTCCGTCTCCGTTTGCTGGCTAGAGCAGTCACCATGCGCCCACCCCGACACTGACAACCATCTTGCAGGGCGTCCTGTTTCCGGGGGTAACCCAGGGGTTTCGACGACCCCTACTTGCTGAGGGGGCCTAAGCTCCAGTTCAGGCACGCGTAGTCGTTGGCGCTATAGACTGAGCGTATGAATATGCGTACCAGCGTTCTCTTTGCTGCATGGGGGCTGATTTGGCCCATTGGCCCGGCCGCTGCTCAGACGGCCGGCTCGTCCGCTCCCCATCCCACGCCGCCGCCGGGGATCACGTCGGACAAGCTGCCGAGCGGAGCGATGGCAGATGTTCAAGCGATCACGACGATTCCGGTGCGCGACGCGACGCAGCTGACCGCTCCCGACGTGCTCATTTCCCCGCGGCGTGCAGCACCGATCCGATCAGGACTGCGCCCCGAAGACCCCAGCTAGGCCACTACGACAACGAAAGCTCGGCCTGCTGCGTAGGCTCTTGGCGACGGCTGGGTGTGGGCGCCAGCTCCGCCTCTCGCATGGACAGATCAGCGCGGCGCTCGAGTGAGTCGAGCGCGCGGTTCGCGACAGCGCGCAGACTGTTGAGGTCCGTCTCGACGTCCAGATTCCCGACCCTCTCTGCACCGGCCTGCACACGCATGCGGAGCAGTAGAGGCCCCTCAGATCCTACGGGGGGCGCCAACCGCAGTGCCGGCCCCGAGCGGACCAGACTCACACAGACGTCTATCTTGCGACCACCTGCCGGCTCGATCCACGCAACGCGCGTGAACGGATGTCGGTGATCCTTGAGTAGCAAGTCGCTCTTGTCGTGCACTTGGGCTTCCAATCGATCGTGCATTGCTCCACTCCTTGCTGGTGTCGGGTCGAGCTGCGAGCGCGGCCGGCTACTCGTCCAACCCGAAATCTTCGAAGAACTGCTCCGGTGACTTGTACCGGGGCTCGCCCGCCCGCGACGTTGCCGGCTTGGATGGCGCCGCCTTCTCGTACTTTTCCGCGGTACTGAGGATCCGGGACACACCGGACAGCACGCCTGTAACGCTGTGGCGGTCCCGGGCCGCTTCGACCCTGTCGCCGGCGCTAATGACCTGATTGATGTCTCTGACGACTCCGGTTACATCCCGCACGATGATTCGTCCTTCCCGAGCCGCTCCGGCCAACGCCGGCTGTGCGCCGATCGCGGAGGCTGCCAGGGTCAGTAGCGCCATGGCACGCCAACCGCCAGAAGGGCTGCTGGAATGGATCTCGAACTCGTCCCCTTCGGTCGCTTCGCGGACGGCGTCCTTCAGAAATGCTTCAGCTTCGTCCTCAACGCGCATGTTCTACCCCTTCGATCGTGCACCGATACAACCTCATCATCCGCCCGCGGCCGTCAACCTCCGACACCAGGAACGGTGACGCAATCGCCTTGAACGCCTCCGGCCTCAACCCCGGAATCGGCCGGGTTTGCCCGGGAGCCTCTAGCACCCCATGACCTTCATCGAACCGCAGATGCGCGTCACTGCGAGCTTCGCGCGCCCCCGCATAATCGATCACCAGCATGGCACGCCCACCCTTCAAGGTGATCAACTCGTAAGCGTCCGTTTCAGGCATCTCGATCCACCATAAAGGGGGCTACCGGCTGGGCGCACGTTTGCCGCACGTCAGGGAACTTGCAGGGTCACGGTCATCTTGGGGGCGGTCAGCGATTCCAGGGTTACCCGGCGGCCGTCGCGCTTGCTCAACAGGAACCCTCCAACTGACTCGCCAACCTTGGCTGAAACTTCCGCGGCCGACCCAGACTGTCCGGGCATCTGGAAAAACACCGTCTCACCGATAGTCCCGATCGGTCGGGGAGGCATCTGCATCAATCCCGGCTCCGGCGGCGGAGGGGGGATCGCCATGCCGAGGCTGAGATTGCCTTCGGCTGACCCCTGCTGCGGAGCGGGCGCAGCCCTTGTGGGGCTGCCTGCCATAACAGGCACTGCAGCCGGCGGGGCGGCGTTCAACTTCTTGCCTTCCCCCTTGAATTCCTCAATCTCGCCCTCCACCCGCAGATTGTTCGCAATCTGCTCCTGGATCTTGACCCGAAGGGTTTCCCGTTCGAGCCGGCGGGCAAGCGCGCCGGTGATCTTTCTGTGCTCACCCTCCGCTCTCTGGATCTCGACGCCATCCTCGGGCGGGACCGACGACTCAGGAGTGGTGTCGGCGTACTGAGCGTCCGGCATATCTGCCTCGGACTCGACTGCCTGAGCCGACGCCGACGATACGGCAAGCGCCGCCATCAGCGCCACGACAATGTTCAACTGTGACATGACATGCTCCGAAACTTACTGGCCGACACGACCAAGGACTGAGTAAGTGATTGAAGCCTCATCCGCCATCAGGCTGATGCGGCCCAGGTAAAGAGAATGCTCCGCGTTGGCCAAGTCCAGGCACGTCAGGACGCTCTGTGTCGGCCCCGTCGCTGTCGCGTGCCAAGCGGGCACTGGGCCGGCGAACAGGATGTCGCCCTCTCCGCCACCGCTATCGGGCGACACCGGGGTAATCGCGACCCCGCAGGCCTCGAGCACAAATTGCACATCCATCCACGCTTGATCGAGCACCCCCAAGGGCGGCTGTTGCCGCACGCGCTCCAGCTCCGCTGTCACCAGCCGAAGCTTGCGCTCGGCATTGGCCACGATCTCCGGCCCCGGCCGAACTGTCTCTCTCGTGTAAACGACATAACCCCCGCCGGCGATCACCAGAACGGAAGCGACGATCGTGATCAGCAGTTCTCGCATTGCGTCTCCTCCACCGGCGCGGGCGGCTGACTGCCATCCACGCTGTACGTAATCGTCGGGACGGTGGCAGGGCTGTACTCCACCAGAATCGGGAACGACAACGTCGTCGGAATGGCGGCAACCTCCACGACCGCGTTGCTCTGCACTGCCGGCCGCAGATCTGCGATGTTTGGCCGCACCGACTCCGCAACCAGCTCTGACAGTCGCGTCAAGATGAGGTGATTGCGCTGCCGATCCTGTAGGGTGAGAGGGTCGCGAACGGCCTTGAGTTGATTTGCTTCGGCGCGGATCTCCGCGGCTTGCGCATCGATGTCCCTGGCCCTGTCTTCGAGGCTGTTCGCCCGAAGCACAAGCGCCACATCCACCGCCGCACACAACGCTAGACCGACGCCACATGTCGAAGCTGCGACCAGCGCGTGTTTCCGGATTCGCGCCCGCCTGAAGGCGGCCACTTCAGACGGAAGCAGCACCGGTTGACTCGGAAGCGTAAGGCCCGCCAGGTCTTCCTCGGTAACCTCCCTGGGCCTGTACATCTGAACAGCCGCCGGGAGCCCCCCCTGAAACGCCAGACTCGCGGTCGCGTATCCATTGACGATGGACAGGACCAGTCCGTCTTCGGACTCTCTGTTCTCGTAGTAGACGTACGAATCCCAGGTGCCAGTGACGTCGATAACTCCGCCCGCCAGCAACGCCTGCCAGAATCCATACACGGGTACGTCAGGATGCTCCCGCCGCATATCCTCCACGTCGCGCGTATCGACGTAGACGTTTGCATGCTCGATCGTCGCCTGAGCAACCTGAATTGGGGACGGCGTTTCGGACGTCGACGCAACCTCGTCGGCGATTAGGATGAACCGCCTCGAGCCCGACTGAAGTTCCCTTCTGAGCAGCGTAGCCATGACGTCAGGTCTGCTCGAGGTACGGGGTCACTACCAGCATCAGTTCACGCCGCTCGGCGAGATTGGACCTGCCGCCAAACAGCGGAGCCAGCAGCTTCTCCAGAACCGTTCCCTGCTCCACCGGTAGTCCCTTGACCGCCTCGTTGAGTCGACTGGTAATGAGGCCGCCGAGGTGTACTGTCTGACCACTCTTCGTGTACACCTTGGTCGCAAGCTGATTGAGCACGATACGGGGCTGCTGAACCAGCGAGTTTCCGATAGTGAAGGAGTCGAACGCGCGGAAGGTCGAGATCACGGGTACCGCTTCCAGCATGATCGTATTGTCAGCCCGAATGCGCGGCGTGATCGCCAGCTCCACGCCTACGAGGATGCGCTCGAACTGAGGGGTGGAAACGACGGTCCCGTTGCTGACCGTCTGCTCAATGTTGGCGACGTATGAAAACTCCTCGCCCGAGCCGATGTAGGCCGTCCGCCCGTTGATAACCGTCACTTGAGGCTCGGTTCGCAGCTGCACGTTTCCATACGACGACAGGAAGTCGACCATAGCGTCTATCCGGTCATCAGCGCTCTGCACCGCGGCCCCCAGGCTGAATGCGCCGTCACCCGCCTCACCACTGAACGAGTAGTCCGCGCCGAGCGCGATGCCCGCGCTGCCCAGAGCGTCATTGAAGATGGTGTTGATCGCCGATGACCAGTTGACGCCGATGGTCTTGGAGTCGTTGAACGAAACCTCGATCGCACGTACGTCAAGACGCACCTGCTTGCTCGCCTGCCTGGTGAGGCTGTCGATGTACTCGTCCACCGCCCTCATACGACTGGTCGGACCGCGGACATGAACCAGGCCGAACCCCTTATTTCCAACCACAGACGCTACGCTGGCCGGCCGCCCAGGGAACCCCTGGGCCTGGCTTCCGGTAGCATCGATCGACGGAATCGCGCTGGAACCCTCGGTCGCACCGATCAGCAACCTGATCTGCTCGATTGTGGCATCCCAATCATCGACGATATTGTTGATCGAGCTGCCGAGTTGCCGACTCGAACCGCCGCTGGAGCTGCCGCCCCCCCCGCTCCCAGAACCGGTGCTTGATGCGCTACTCGATCCGCCGGCGGTCGCGCCGCTGACCGATGCGTTGGTCTCGGATGAAGTCGCCATGAACGGGATCGCGTACTCCCGGGTAACGAAGCTGGAGACTTCGATGACACCTTCGCGCGCCGAGAAGTCGTAACCGCTAAGCGCAGACAGCGTCTGGAGAAGATCCTCCAACCGTACGGGACCGGTAACGATGGTCACGGGCTTGTACAGATTGACGTCGGCATCCTGGGGCAGGACGGTGAAGTCCGGGAGAGCAGTCTCGAGGATCGCCATCAACGACAGTCCGCCGCCGGCGGCACGTACCGGCGCCGTCGTGATATCCGGCACCGCACTGTGCTCGCGGATGAAGGGCGGCGGCGCCAGCATAGACACGGGAACAGCCATGTCCCGGTCGACTTTCGCGAAAAGTGCGGGGCCTTCCCCGTGGTCCTTCACCGCGGTGGTGCATCCCGTCAACAGCGCCGCCGCAAGGCATGCAATAAGTTTGTTCATCGTTAGTCCCTACTTACGGCCGTCGGTGATGATGACCTTCTTGAATGTGCGGTACGGGATAATGGCGACGTTGTAGCGCCGCCCCAGCGCGTGCAGCAGCACCCCTCGCGGGCCGGCATATGTGATCTCGACCTGACGCTTCGGAAGATCAGCGGCGGAGACGCGAAAGTCGGGCTGCCAGCCCTCAGGAAGGATGAGCTGCAGCGCATGCTTGAGCGTGACGTCCCGACGATCAATCTCCACTCGCTCCTGCAGGAAGCTCTCTTCGTCGGGGTAGTCGATTGGTGTGCCGGCGGCGCTCTCGGCCTTCACTGAGGGGACCGGCGATTTCGCTGTCGGCGCGGCCGCGACACCCTGTGTGGTAGCGGGCGACTCCACACCTCGCGCCTGTTCCGTCACCAGCGCCACCGCGTCTACGGCCGGATCTTCGCCCTGAGCTGCTGGGAACGGATCCACCAGCACGGCTTGGCGCGGCCACACGACAGTAACGCGCACACGCGCCTGCAGCCCGACGGTCTTCAATGCATCGATCCAGCTCCCGCCAGACCATTTGACCTGGCGCTGACCATCAACGTCCGAACTGACGGCCGCCTTCCACCCAACTGGAAGCAACAGCTTCAAAGCCTCGTTCAGGGGCACCCCTTTGGAGAATCCTCCTCCCAAGGCCGCAACTTCGGGTACCGGATCGCCTCTCTCGATCAGATGTGACCCATTCTCTGCAACAAGCTGTTCAGACGTTGCGGGATAAGGGGCAGGCGCACCGTCCGGTGTCCCATTGACAACTGGGTACGCACCCGCAGGCGATACCGCGACCGACATCACGATGCCAAGTGCTCCCGCACAGGACGCCATCACCTTCATTTGTACTCTCCACTGTCCAGCTGGGGGCTGGTGCTGGTCTCTGACGCGCGCCCGAGCAGAGCGCCCAATTCGCCTCTTTCAAACATCATTCCCATCGCGCAGCCCAGCAACACCTGTCGCTTCACCCACGCCGCGCGCCGATCCCGCGAGGCGAACTGTTCGTAGCCACGAACGAACTCGCGCTCGACTGGATCGGACTCGTCAACGGCCAAGGTCACTGTAATTCGGCGCTGGCGCAGCAAATGCTGGTGGGACTTGGGTTTGCTCATGTCACGACTCTAACCACAGTCCTCGTGCGCGAACCATATTCATCCACTCGCCGATACAGGCCATCATTGAGACGCCCGCTCAGAGAGCAGCTCGCTCACGATTTCCTCTTCGATGGCTACCTGGGTTTGAACGCGCAATTTGGCCCGTTGTTGTGCTCTGCGGGTCACTTCCGACTTCACCCCCCATGGGTAGCGCTTCGCGAGCAATGCACGCGCCTGATCGGCGGGCATGCGCTTATACAACGCGTCGCGCACATCCCGATCGGCTCGTGTCGTCGAAAACGCCCAGCCTTCGATAGGGCCCATGGTGTTGGTTAGTACGTGCGAAAAAGTGCCCTGCTTCGTATCCAGGCGCACGTACATGTTCGCGCCAACCCCCGGCTGAGGCCCGTGCAGCATCGCGTCGATCGCGTGAACCTCACTGTCAGTAAGCTCGAACTTGTCCTTGAGCTTTTGTCCACCACTGGCCGGCGGCTTCATCACACAAACACAAGTAGCAAGTTCGACCAGGTCGTCTGGGTAGTCTCCGTGCAACTGGCTTGCCAAGAGGAGGTCCACATCGCGCTTTCGGCCTTCGCGGCCAACTACGACGATGCTTCTGACTGTCGCCTCGGCCGATTGCACCGGCCTGTGGAACTCATCGGCAACGATCCGCTTCTTTGAGCGTTTCAGGGTGGCGACGCGACCGGCGTGATACTTTCGGTATCGCTCCGGGATTAGCGCAAGAACTTCGTCGCCAATGAAGAAGTCACTGCTGAGCTTCCAAAGGCCCATGATGTAGAAGACCGCCCCCTGCCGCTTGGCTGCCGCGGAGTTGCCCTTTGCAACTTCATCAAGGTCCAACGCCACGATCGGCACATCACCAATCTCGAAGCGCGTATGTCGCTGGAGAACCTTGTACTGGTTGTGTGCTTCCGACATCTTCCTGCGAAAGTAGTCGGTCAGGCTGATTCCACCTTGAGCCGCGGTGTCGGGGTAAAGCTTGGCGATGACGTCGTCCCGAGCGCAGGCCCCGATATCCGTTATCAGCGGCATCGCATTGAGCTGTGCCGCATGCGCCGCTCTGAAATCTCCAGCGTCGTGGAAGGTGTCGACCAGTTCCCACCAGGTCGTCGAATCGTCGATGACCACCGCATGCTTTGCGACCGCCTCATCGACAGTCGGAGCCACATTCTGCGCATACTTTCTGGGGTGTGCGGTCGGCTCGTCCGAGAATCGGTGATACGCGAGCTCGACAGCCTGTTGGGCGATCGCGTGGACTCCATCCTGCGGCGCATCCGCATCGAGCGGTGTCGCCAGTAGGCACAACAGCTCTACCAGATAGTCGCGGTGTGCCGGCAACGGAAAGCGCAACCCGAGCGGTGTATCACACGGGTTGAATGCGTGCTCGTGCGAGTTCTGAATCCGGTGGTACTGCGCCAGGTGCTCTTTGCCCGGCGGCAGCGCAGAACTCACCAGACTCGGGAGGCCCGAGCTCGACGGCCCGATGTCTAGCGTCCTGATTTGGGGAATCGTCTCGTTCTCTGGATCAAGGATGAGGCCCAGGTTAAAGGCGTTGATCTGGACGCTTTTCCCTCCTCCCATCGGAGAGGAAATCAGGGTGATCCACGCATCCTGTAGCGAAGAGTAGGCAGCGTAGGGAAAGGGCTTGCCGTCGGGCGTCCGCCACAAGAAATTGCTGACTGTCCAGGGGCTCGCGGGCCTTCCCCATGGGAGCAACTTGATCGCGTCGCTAAGCGGGGGGTTGGCTACGGGGGCGAGCGATGTGTAGCGCAGGCCCGGGATCGTGCAGAAAAATCCTTCCGCTGCATTCCCTGTGACCTCTGTAACCTGGCAGCCGCCCCAAGCTTGCAGCGCCTTGCCGAACCGCTGCGCTCGCTCGGCCAGTAGCTTGCGCTGATCAAGCGGCGCCCAGGTGGCACCGACCATTCTCAGGGCGACCACCGGCGTCCCGGCATCATGACGTTTCTTCAGCTCTTCGAAGGCCTTGTGAATGTGCTTGTTGCGTGGGTTGAACATCGTCAACACAGACGCGGCCCTTGCGTTTGCGACATTCTGGGACAGGCCCGCACTGGCAATGGAAATTTTTAAGCGCCACGGGGCGTCGACTGCCCGCATGCGCGAGAACAAATCCTGGAATGGTCGATCGGTCTGTTGCGGAACAGTCACTACGACGGGCGCCCACAATCGGTCGCCGACGCGCACCGCTCGCAAATCCTCCGGCTCAGGATCTCTCGGGATGAGCTGCTCTGCCAGCGCAGGCCACAGAATATCGCTGTAGTCTTCCTTGGCCCCGAATGTCGCCTTGCGCGGCACCAATGGGTCCCCAGGTAGTGCTGGCACCCAGTCGTCATCAGTAAACTCAGCATCGATGAGACTGCGGATCACCCTACCCGCCTCATGAGCGCTTAGCAGATCGATACTTTGTTCCCGGCGGGATATTGAGGTCTTTAGCAGGTCAACCGTTGCACGATGCGCGTCGATCAGCACCTGAACGCCACGGTGCGTTTGCTGGGCGCGGCGCGCACGCAGTTCCTTGTAGCCAGCTGCAGTTTCGGCGGCCCGTGCTTCTCGGAGGTCGTGACTGCGAATCGCGCTCGGCCGGGTGATAACGGCCACGTAGCAGTACTCCGGTGCGCAGTGTCGCGCCAGTGACCGCTTCCGATCATCCAGGACGTCTTTTAGATTCAGCTCGAGCCTTTCGGCAGTTGCATACATCGGATCAAAGTACTGATCCAGCATCTGCTCGCTGAGGGTCTGATCTCTGTCGCAGCCAAAGACGACCTCGATGCATGTCCCCGTTTGGTTAAATACCGACGTCAGCTCTCGAGCGACCGCTTCCACACTTCCGGCGAATTCCTCGGCACCGACCATCTTGTGGGACCCGCCCCAGCGCAGAAGCGACACACACGACTCGTCTTGGGCAATGAGGACGGTGTCCGATCCGTTGAGTGCTGTCTCCAGGTCGCAGTAGGCCGCCTTGCTGACCCCGAGGTAGTCGCGCACCCCACGCACGAGCTCGTCCACTACATCGATGACGCCATTGATCCGCATTGAGCTGACTGTATTGCTTGACTTCAGCCATGCTAAACGGCGCCGCTGACCCCCTGCCTTATTTCGCCATCCAGACCGCCAGCTCTACGAGACGCCACTGCGCGCCAGTGCTCTGATACCCCCACCCCAATGCGATGCGAGCTACGCAGTCGCCGTTGCCGTCGATGCAGATCGCTCCGTTGCCATCCGGATCCAGGAGCAGTCGCCGCCGATCAAAAGACCATCCAAATCGGCGCGGGAAGACCACACCCTCAACTATCTGGGCCAGCCCCAAAAACTGATCTCGGATACTCCCCTCTAACGCGTCGGCGCCCTGCCCGATGGCATAGCTGACCTCCTGAAGATAGGCGCGGTGGCTCTGCACCCATTCAGCGCCTCGGCCGGCTCTCAACGCTGCCTCGGTCCGGCCTACCGCAACAGCAAGCCCTGCTCTCGGCCCCGCGGGAACACAACAAGAGCGCACATCACTAGCTCGCAAGCCGTATTTGCTCAGTGCAAGCTCGACGGCCGCATCGTGTATCCGCGCGTCTCTGGTTGTGCTGATCAGGTCGGCAATCCCATGCTGGGTCAGCTGACGATGGCCTTGTTGCTGCAACCAGTTCTCTGCTCTACGCGTGCGAAGCGCCGTATCCGGAGCGTGTACCACCTCATCCCTGCCGAGAACAAACTGATCGAGAAGCACTGCAGCTATCGGGTCAGATGACCATCGCGATCATCTTTACTGGCCTTTCCGGCCGGTCCCGCAGCACCCGTCCCGCGTCCCGCCTGGTTCATGCCCGCCATAGCGCCGTGGAACGACTCTGCACCTGCGCGCGCGCCACTGACCAGACTCTGCACGCCAGTCCCGGCCCCCGCTGCAACAATGATCTGCTGCGTCCGATTGGAGCTGCCTTCATCCCCAACCGACACCGCACTGCCGCCCCCCCACTCAAGCAGCTCATCGGCAATCTCGTGGGACAACGAAAAACACTTGAGAGTGAGCGCCACAAGTGCCCCGACCACGATTAGTAGAGTCGCCAGGAACGACATGAATGCTGGCGGCGAGGTAGTTTCGAGCGACGCGAACATCATCGGCAGGAGAAACCGGCACAGCCATCCCACGACCTGCAGCATCACAGCGCCGATCAATATTCCGGCGATCAGCAGCAGTGGTCTCAGAACCGTTCCGACGATTAGCAGGTACCCACGCCGAGCGTGCGTTCCCGCAATCCCCTCACCCTCCGGGATCGCGTGTACAGCGGCCCATATCGGCACTGCCATGACGGCTTTAACCGACTGCATCATCCAGCCGACGATGTTGATCAGCCACAACAGTAGAGGTACGGCCGGCAGGTAGAACCCAAGGAAGAAGCCGATCAAGATCAAGGGCACGGCCACCATGACCAAGAACGATCCGATCGATCCGGCGAGTGCCGTCAGTACTTTACCCATCGCCAGCTTCGAGGCCGAAAGCTTTCCGGGTCCATCCTTACCATCACCCCCGGTCACCGCGCCAGCGACTTGGTCGGCACCCACACCGACCAAGCCGACGGTCATCGCGCCCCAGCCGACGTTCCACGCCACCTCTCCCATGCCCATCAGGCCCCACAGGAAATCGCCGTCGTCTAGGATGAGGCGCGTCACGCCATCGGAGATCATGCTGAAGGAGAATACGTCTCCCACCGCGTCCCATACGTTGTTGAGGGATAGGGTGGCGTTACCAGTCGTCCCGTACGACGCAACGTAGGTCTTCAGGGCACGTTCGTTGTCACGAGCGTTCAGGTCCGCCATCGACAGCTGTGCAACCCGGTAGGCCGCCCCCTGCATGTCGCTCCAGAACTGAGGGTTGATCACCCCCATGCGGGCGATCGTGTCAAAGTCGGGAGCCGTAGTGGAGATGTCGCCAGACCGATTCACGACTCCGTTGATCACGCGATTCAGCGCCTGCATGTTCCAGTACAGAGCGCCGGTCATGATCCAGCCACCGCCGCGGATTTCGTCCTTGACCGCAGATTCAGGGAGCTTGTCGATATAGCGATCCGGGTTCTCGGAAACCAGGACGCTTGCCGCGCCAGACGCAGCATCGGTAATCGCCTTTCGATACTTGGTATACGCCTGATAGAACCGCCCGTAGGCCTGATCGACCGCGAAGTTGCCTGTGCTCCCCGAATGTTGGCTCGGCAGGGATGTCGAATGATTGGACATCATCGTCGCAAGATCCGAAGCGATCTGCGACATATCCGTGTGCAGCTGATCAAGCGCCGCGATCCGCGCATTGAACAGCTCACCGGCTGCATCATGGATTCGGCCGTCCCCGAACATCCCGACGTTGGAGGTCTGCTTGACCAGCTCGGCCCCACAGACCGCCTCGGGCAAGCCAGAACCGGGCAGCCCTGAGTAACTCGCGGAAGCAGCCATCGTCATCGCGCCACCATCGAACAGTGGTCGATCAATACCCGGCAAGAAGCGGTGCCCAATGTCCTGGGCCGCGTTGCTCCAGTCCACCGACTCGTCCTGCTCAGCCCGGCGCCCGATCAGACTGTTCCCGTCGGCGTCAACCAGCCCAAGCCGGCACACCTCCATCATGAACACGTCGGAAGCTGTCTTCTTGGCTCCATTGACGTAGATCGGAACCGACGGCTTTCCCGAGAAGAAATTGTCCAGAACCAGGTTGTACCCGCTGTTCGCGATGCCGATGGAGAGGTGGATGCTCCACATCATCACCATCTGAACCAGGCTATACCCGGCCATCACCGGTAAGAGCATGCCAAAGGAGAACACTGATCGAAGCGGCATCCAAAGCATCGAATATCGCCGCCCAGCCTCAACCCCCGACATCGCTCCCTGCAGGTTCAGCGCGATGCCCCCCCAGGTAATGATCAGCACGGTCAGCAGCATGCACGCCAAGTTCAGTACGCTGCTGATCAGTCCGAGCATGCCGCCGTCACCGCCACGATCCGTCGCGTCAACTCGCGTACTCGTACTGAACGTTGCGGCATTCCACGCTTCTGGTCCGAACAGCTCCGCCATGAACGCTGACGAGCGGTCCGAAGGCTGAACCTCAAAGAAATCCTCAACCGTCACCTCGGTGGACTGTGCCGACGCAGGGCCGACCCCTCCCCCCAACAAGGCGAGGGCCACCAACACTGTGCGAATGCCTTTCCACATGACCGGGAACCAGTAGACCGTCTTAATGCACATCCTACTGTCCCCTCTCCACCAGCTGCCTGTCTGCAGACGGGTAGCGTTGTCCTTTACCCCTGGTTTGTCCCTGCACTAACAGGCAGTGCACTGGATGCCGGGCGGATAATGACCGGACCGAACACCAGCAGGGCCGGCAATGGATACGCACTCCCCATCCAATTTCGATGCTCAACTCGACGAATTGGGCCAAAGCCTGCGCATGCAAACGCCCTCGCGCGGGCTTGATCTGTCGGAACTTGGCCTGAGCGACTATCTACAGCGGCAGTCTCCGTTGATCCGTCAGGTGCTCGACGGGATGGAGAGAGAGGAGCCCTGGGCCTCTGATCGTGACTGGGACGCGGTCGACGCGCTACACGCGCTCGGTCGGCAGCTCCAGCAGTCCGACTACGAGCATCTCGGGCAGTCACCGTCAGCGGACCTAGTGCGGCTCCTAGGAATGATCTCCATGACCCGCGTCTTGATGATCGTCGACCGCATAGGGACCGAGGGCCGAGTAGACGATGTGCAGTTTCTGTCCTTGTGCAAGGAGATCTCCCAATCCGACCCCGACACCCGACGCGCCTACCACCTCGTGCTCGCTCGGTTGCTCTTTCTGAACAGGCGACGCCTGTTACACAAGATCTACTCGCCCACCCGGGCTCACCAACTCTCGCTCGCGCTGAGAGCGATCTCCGTCATGTAAGGAGCAATCCATGCGCATTCATCAGCTACTGCCGTTTATCCTGATCGTCGTCGCCTCGACAGGCACTGCCTCAGCAGGGTCGTACAACTGCAACGACATCCAACGCACCACGAACGAAACCTACCGTCTGGTCAAGTACACCGGGCGACGTGAGGTATCCGATGCCTTCGAGCCGCCTCCGCCCGCAGATGAGGCAACCTGCACCAGCAAGCTCAACAAGATCTTCAAGAACGTGATCTCCAAAGAGATCAACTTTCAGAACTACGACGCTGTTGGCGGATCCGGACGAAGTGCGATCTTCATCCTAGAGCAAGCCTCGAAGATCATCTGCAACTTCTCCAGCAAGCTCGACGGCAGAACCAACGGACTGCTCGACGGCCTGACGCGCGGGTACACAGGCCCCCTGGGTCAAGACTACATCCCCCCTAAGTGAGGCACCCATGAAAGCTCTGAAATCTACGGCCGCGGTCTTGCTCTTGTCCTGGTCCAGCTTTGCCTCCGCGTATACCTGCATCTGCGATCCATCCCCGCTCATCCCGTGGCTGAGCCAGATGTTGAGTGAGTTGCGCATGATCCGCGCGAACACCAACCAGATCCATGTAGACCTGGCTGGGTCCGGGAACGTGATCGATCAACTCCAGCAGATTCAGTCCGAAACCAACCAGAATCGCGCGGCGCTCCTGCAACAGACCAAGCAGGACGAGCTGCTCTCGCAGTATGAGGTGTACGAGACCACTAACACCGCAATTCAGCAAGCCGCGGCCCTGTCCGACGCTGAATCCGCTAAGGCGACGCTCGGGAGCCAGCACCCCGGGGCCTGCTCAATTGCTGAGAACGCCGAAAGCGTAGGCCGCGGGCAGTACGTCCAGGCGCATGCAACGCGCGCGATGGCACTGCGCACACGCGCAAACGCGAACCGCACCGCGAACCCGGCAAACGAAACGGCGCGAATCCTCGAACTCCAAGATCGCGATCGGGTACCGGAGTTCATCGGCAGCGATGCCGGAACACTCAACTCCGATCAGGTCGAGAGCTACATGTCCGCTCTGTCGGTCCTTATGCCAACCCCTCCCCGCAACCCCACTGCACTTCCTGATGCCTACAAAGGCACCCCGCTGGCCAAGGAGTATGAGGCAACTTTCCGCAAGTTGGAGTCATCCCAATTGTTCTTCTCGAAACCCTTCCTCCGCGAGGCGACGTTGATGTACCCCTCGATCGAGATGACCACCGAGATTGGTCGGATTTGGGACCAGATTTCCTCCGGAACCCAGGTCGAGGAGCAGCTCGCCGCCACGGCAGACGGCGTTAACTCGACGTTCCCCGATCACTGGTCCAGCCTCGTTCCCGTCGATCGCGGGGGTCGCAAGTACATCTCCGAACGCGATTTCCTTCGCTACGAAGTGTTCAAGCGTTACGCGAACCCCTACTACCAATCCGACTCCAAATACGGGTTGGCGTCCATGGGCACGACCGAATCACTGCTCAAAGAGCTTATTACCGTTGCAAACCTGCAGAGTCGGATGATGTACGAGATCATGAACTCGGACATTCACACGAAGCAGCTACTCGCCTCGATCGGCTCCGAGCGGGTCGACGACGAGTACAAGGCCAAGTTGGCCGACATTGAGGCCCGGCTGACGCAAAACTAGGACAGAGATGACGAGCTCCGACGACAACGACGCCCCTTCCCGCACCCCGGATACGTCTCCCGGAACTGCCCCGCGCATCGTAGAGCCGCGGCTGACACTGCCGGACGGCAGAACCCTGACCTTTGCCGAGATCGAGCAGCTGCCGCCTGATGAGCTCCTCGCCCTGCTTGAGCAGCTGCCAGACCTCCCCGCCCCGGAAGGGGCGGCGCTCCCTCCCGCTTACGATAGTTGGCTGCAAGCCGCCACGGCCAAGCTCGAGCATGTAGCGCACCCGCACGACCAGCTGCGGCTGCTTGTTGAGCGCTTTGCGGCCCACATGGTACGTGCCGAGCAGCTGTCCCACATCACCACGGTGGAGGTCGGCGCCCTCGACGGCTATCCACCTTCGCCCGAGGACAACGCCCCCTTCGCCGACGATTTCCCCCACGCCGAAACAGAAGCTGCGCCTGCACCGCCGCCGGCCGACGACGATCTCGAAGATCATGGCCCCGTTTCGGCCGAGGATCTCGAGCGTCAGCATGCGGACTCGATGGATGCGATCGGTGCCGGGCTTGCAAGCCTTTCGAGTGATCCCGGTCACGAAACCCCGCTCTACACCCGGGACGAAGCAGTGGCGCTCGCGCGCCAGGCGGGGATCATGCTGGAGTCCGCCCAGTCGATCGACGATCGTCTGTGCGTCACACTGACCAACGGAGACGTCGTCGACCTGGATGATCCGAAGAACCACAGCGTCGAGCGCATGAAAGAAATTCTTTCGCTTCTGCCGATCGCCGACGACGAAACCCTGGCCCGCATGGAGGATGCTATGCGGCAACCAGGAGGCGCAGCCGATCCGATCTATCTCAATGGTCTCAGGGCTTTCAACGAACAGCACAAGGAGGTACTGCACCATCGCGACGGCCTGAAAGCCGCAATCGAGCAGTCCTGTGCAAGCGTTTCCTCTGCGCCAACAGCGGCGCCCGAGGGCGTCGAGGACAACGCCGGCGGAACCGTCTCGCCGCGTACTGCGTCGACAGCCGATCAGACCTCAACGGCCATCGATATGGCATTCGATCGACCACTGGGACGGGACAGCACGCCCCTCCCGGCTGCGGCTCAACCGTCCCGCGCGTTTGTCCCTGCGAAGTCCACGTCCGAGCGAGGATCTGCCACCGATCAGGTTCAGATTCAGGCGCCGCCAAGCAACCCTTTGTCGCGGCTGATGTATGGCACCGCCTATACTGCCGCTGACTCGATCCGCCAGCTCATATCCGGATCCATCGCTCCGTGGCGGGAGCGCAACGCCAAAGAGTCGTGCCGCAACGCCTGTGCTCAACTCGCGTCCATCAATGGCGACATCGAGGAATACGCGACGGCCGATACTTCCCGCCGCGCCGAGCTCCTTGACGGTATCAGGGCAAAGATCTCCATCGCAGCCGCAACCTCGTATCATGCTGTCGACGCGATTTCTGTTGTTCGCGACGAAGAACTCAAGGCCGACCTGGCCCGCGATCTCCATTCCCAAGCCGAACGGGTCAACACGGCCGCCAGCGCATTGCCGGAAATGCTCAACGATGAGGAGCGGGCACGCTTGAGCGAGCTGGCGGCGTCGATCGCGGAGAAGCTGAGCGAAGTCATCACGAAGCTGATCGAGCGAATCTCGCTACATGTCCGCCTGCGGCAGCAGCACGGCCCAGCCTCGACTTACCAAGCGCAGCCAGAACCCGACTTGTCCATGTAGAGGGCCCTAGCGGGCCGCTGCCAGGCCGGCTCGCGCCGTCGGGTACGCCACGTTGCGCGCACCATGCTTCCCATCCATCAGCGCTCTTAGCGTGCTGTTGGGTTGTAGGACGCTCTTCGCTCGCGTCGCGGCGACGTACAGTAGGTTGGCTTCGTCTACTCGTAACAGCTGGTTGTGGTCATAGAGATCCTTGAAGTCCTCGTCCAACATGACCTGCTCCCACTCCCTGCCCTTTGCTTTATGGACTGTAGACAACACGACGTGCGCCTGCGGTTCGGGGACCAGGTCTCCTTTGAGGATCTCAATGACTCCGGCCAGGGCAGCGCCGTGCTCATTGAGCATCTTCACAAGCATGGCGCACTCCGCATCACCTGTGTCGTCGACGTAGCGTTCAAGCGCTCGGAAATCCTGGAACAATTTCAGCGTGGGATGCTTGACCAGCTCGGACTTGCACGTGAAGAGCCCGTACGCTGACTCCATCAGCTCAAGAATTTCCCTCGCTCCTCCGACAATGGCCGTCTTCGCCTTCGGTGCGAGCCTCGCTGCCATCAAGCATAGGCCGACGTTGGTTCGCGACAGAGACGCGAATGGCTTGCTGGGGTCGATGTTCCCCACTTTCCCTGGGGCTTTACCCACGCCGACTAGCAAGTCCTTTTCGCCGTGGAGTTTAAGGACAGCGTTCGCCGCATCTGCAATCGCTTGCCCGAACCGATAGCTCTCCGTTAGGGAGCACTCGAACCCCTGGATATGTCTGAGCGCGTCTACCGCTCCGCGGTACTGGTAGATCGACTGCCAGTGATCCCCAACGACGACAAGCCTTTCGGTTTGCTGCTGAAGCAAATGCCGAACGATCGGCGTCATATCCTGCGCCTCGTCGACCAGAATGTAGTCCGCCAGCAGCTTGGGTTTACGCTCGACCCAAACACGAAAGTATCCATCGTGGGAGATCGGGACCGCACTCGAGGTATCCCTACAGGCATCCCACAGTTTCCCTGCACTCTCGGTGATGCGTGTCGCTACCTCGCCCAGGCCGGCGGTGATATCGCCCTGCAGCGGGCTTTGCATGCGCGCGCGGCGCTTGAGCTGCTGGCGCAAGTTGTCCGGAATGTGCTCCGGAAGAACTCGATCATCCGTTGTGACCAGCCAGGCGCCAAGAGTAGCTCTGGCCGCCGTGGCGAGCCACAGTTCGTCTGGGCCAATACCGAGAATCTCGCGCACTTCGGGCAGGTTCAGGTCGCGAATCTGCTTCCCTGCACTGCGAAATTCACCTGCGACCGCGGCGTGGGCAAGCGCATGCCCAGTCCGAACAGCAACTGTTTTCGAGAACCTCTGCTCCGCGTCCCGCTGGATGTCCTTGTTGTATGCCATATAGAGGCCACGACCCGAGAGCCGCTCGCTGACTGCCACCAAGACAGTCGTCTTGCCGCTTCCAGCGCCCGCCTTGATCTTGACCACCTGGTGAGTCTCTGGCGCTTTGGACGCTACGCGCTGCTGTGTAGAAAGCATGGACGTCACGCGTGGACGCGCCGGGACTCGAGAAGCAACCGCGCGGCTAGACGGCGCCCCAGGCGCGGGGAGTACCAGCGCCTGTTGGTCCTCAGCTTTCATCGGTCGCCGATGCTGTTCCGGTGGCTCGGTCTCAGCCTTTCCCGACCGGGCTTTTGTCCCAGGTGTCGCCGGCAGAGACTCACTCAGACGAGCGAAAATTCCGACCAGCCTTTCCTTGAGTTTAGACCTGGTCAGGTCCTTGTCCCCTAGCGTATCGATCACATTGCCCAACTCAGCAAGTGCGAGTTCGACATGGCGGCGCTGCTGATCCTGGGCGAGGGCATTCCGAGAGCTCATGGTTGCACCATACGCACGACACTCCCGGCTCTCCATGATCTTGCGGATTGCCGGCACTACGGCGACAGAAAGAGATCGTGCTGTTGCGGGCTATTCAAGATAGGAGCGCTCACCTTCGGTCCACTTCGAAGCGTCGGCCGATAGCCTGATTCCGGGTTCAGTAGCGGGTTGCTGGCGATGACCTGAGGAGATACGTGCCCTCCGAGAGCCTGATGCTCCTGTATGGCATTTGCATGCACCCGGGCCCTGACGGCGAACCCCCCTTGTGATAGCGTTCCCGGGTTCAGGTAGTGATACGGCCCATCGCGCAGCGCGGCAGCAACCATTGCCGTCCCAGCTCCACGCCGCCGGAAAGATGGCTTCACCACAGGTGTCGCACAATAGATTGTCCCGACGACTTCCCCTGGAGCCTCCGCGTGGCAGGCGATCAGCGTCCCCACGTTCCAGGTGGAACGAGCGGCTCCACACTGCTCCGCTGCTGACGGAGCCCGGTACATTCGCCACATGCCGCGGCGGGGCAGAATCTCGTGGAGCCGGTTTGGCTCCGCGTTTTCGAGGTATGACAGCCCGCCTGCGATGGCCCGCAGCTCCCACTCAGTCTCGCCCCCAGGGGGAATCAGCTGCGCGTGTCGTATGAAGCTCCCGAACATCTCTTCATGCGGCGGGGTGCATGCAGGAATGTGTCTGGCCGGCGCCCCAGGCACCCAGAACAAATCGCCCCCCGCCCTTTGCCATGCGCTTTCCAGAAACCTTGGCTTGAAGTAGGTCCTGCCCGCATGAGGGCAGGCCACTCCATAGATTCCCCGTCGCGATCCTGAATCGACGCACACCCAGTTACGAGCGCCGTCGACATCGATGGGCACAACGACATACCTACCCCGGCCCAGTTCACGATCGATCTGGGCGAGTCCTTCACCGCGCCGATGGGCCCAGCGGATCCCGCTCAATGAAAGCGCGTGCGCCATGCGTTCGAGATGACTCTCCGCGCTTTCTGACGCCTGGTCCGCCAGAGCCGCCGGCGACGGTTCTTCGATCACCCCAATCGTACGGGACAGCATTGCTGCCAGCGTTGCGTCCTCTGTCCCTGCTCGATCAGCCGTTATGGGAAGGACAGGTCTAGGAGCCACCCCGACGCCATCTCCGTCTGACCCCAGCAGCAGCACTACGCCGCTCTCCTGGCCCGAGCTGCAGCACGATCGAAGGCCTCCAAGAATCGAGAGCGCGCGGTATCTGGCGCCCAAACGGTCAGTGCCTCGATCCCATCCAAGTCCGACGAAGACCCGGTGTTCCAGCCGCCTCGACCCCTCATCAGGTCACGCTGCTCGATACGCAGCGCGAGCTTGTCGGCCACGACGATCTCAGCTGCCTTCGAGCAGTCGGCGATTCCGAATGAGGTAAGGATAGCCGCCTGAACCCGATTCTCGATTGCCTTGTATTCCGGAAGTCCCCGCTTAACCGGTGTCGGCAAGTCCAGGCAGTATGCCTCTGCACTGTCATGCAAGAGCGCCTCGAGCGCTAATCTCTCCGGCACCAACTGTGAAACGAGCACGCTATGTTGCGCTACCGAATATGGCGTCTTCGTATGCCCGGCGAACCTAGGAACGGACGCCAGCCTGTTGGCAATATCGTATAGGTTGAACTGCCAGAGATCGGGCGATCGGTAGTCAAGTTCCGGGATCGCGTCGACACGCTCCAGCCGAAGTGCCGTCAAAGCGCCGCGGACCGATACTTGGGGACTTTCCGCAGTGGCCGCGCGCTGCTGACTCTCGATCGTCGCCAAACGAGTCAAGTACGCCCGTTTCGCCTCATCTACGCTTAGCGGTGCGAAAAGCCCGCCAGCTGCTACATCCATTCCGAACACCAGTACGTGGCGTTCAAGCGCCGTCAGGCTCCGATCGACGCGGTCCATACATGCGCGTCCATCGCCACTGATCGTAACGCCATATTGGCGAAACACCGCCTTCAGTAGGCGCCGCTCCAGGCGCCGATAACCCGGAAGCATGGCTTTGAGCTGTGGCGGCAGGTCCATCAGGCAGGTCCTTGGCGCGTTGTGCAGCAACGCGGCCAAGGCCAGCGGCCTCGGTACAAGCAGGCTCAGATTTACGGCATGCTGGGCACACGAATAGTGGTAGCGCGCGTGCCCTAGCCAGCGCGGCTGCGCTGCAAGCGAGTGCGCGAGCGATTCCCCTGAAACCAAGAACGATGACGGATCGTCCGGCGTCAGCCTCTCGCCAGTGAATGAGCACATCGCAGTAGGTTCGGTACCCATTCACGAATGTTGCCTGCCCAGGCAACCCGCTCGCTCGTTTGCAGCGGCATCGGCACCGCCCCCCAGCCTGCCCCGCTCGGAGGACGGCTCCCGCTATTGCGATGCTGTGTCCTTGACGCAGGTGCACTCAACCTCGCGCGGTAACATCAACCCGTTCGCACACACCAGCTCGATGCGGGCGCTGAGCTTCGGCTTGCCGCGTGGACAGGTACCCGACGTCAGAACCACGACCGCGGCCGCGTCAGTTTCGTCCGCCGCTGTTACCTCGATTAGCTCACCGAACAGGATCACGTCCTGCTCTCTTTCACCACCCACTACGCCGTCGATGCCACACGTCGCGGACGGTCGGTTTTCAACAGCGAACGAAGCCGGATAGCCCTGCGGGAAGCAGTTTCCCTCTCCCAAGCGTGGCCCAACGCCGCTTGGGTTTGATCCGCCGCAATCGGCTGAGCAGCTTCGGGCATCCTCGTTTGCCTCGCATATCCCGTTGCCGCAGAAGGCCCCGTGCTCTGTCTCCCGCCGTCCACTGCGCTCGCCTGGCCGCGGATCCGCCGTCGGATCATCCGACCCGATCGTGGGATCGTAACCGACTGTACCGGCGGTGTTCGCACATGCGGCAATCGTCCCCCGGTCGGTACTACACCGCTCGGTCTGAGGCACTGAGCGGTACCGGAAGTCGCCGATCGAAGGGTCGCCCGCGGCTCCCGATCCCCCTTGCGCAGCTGCGTTGCAGGAACCCGCAACCAGCGCTGCCACCAGAACTATCCGGGTCGATTTCATCTGACGTTCCACGTTGCCGAAATATCAATGCTACCGCCCGCCAAGCGCTTGGCGCCCGTTCAGGACTACTTGACCAGCCCGGTCCGCCTTTTGGCTCCATATCCCGTAGGTGCCTTTCCGGTCCAATCGACGCCACTACCATCGCCGGCAACCAACCAACCGTGCTCGACCAGCATGGTGCGAAGACCCCATACCGCCTTGTCGACTGCCGGCTCCGTCAACGCCATCCTCGCTCGGAGCTCGGTCTGGTAGTGTGCAAAGGCCGCGGCAGTTTCCATGTGCGGGGAAGGCAGACCGGTCTGCTGGATTGCCAAGAAAAGTCGCTGATCGGTCGGGCGAAGCCAGATGTAGTGGCTGCAGGCAAGCTCACCGGCTGCCGACTTCGCTGCTGACATTCCCATCATGAGGCTATGGAAGTAGCCATGGCTCCGCCGGAGCTTGCGCACCCTGGGGTCATCCCAGAACTTTCGGGCCGCCGCTTCGGCCTTCGTCGTGGTGACGACGTAGTAGTGGGGCGCGTTTCGTGGGGCTACCTTGCGCCATGTCGTGCTGAGCTGGGCCGCTGCCTCCATCGCAGTCTCGCGCTCCTGACAGATCATGGCTGCGAGCAACCCGAACATCGCGCGTTCGTGCGGAAGCAGATCATCCAGAGAGTCCGTCCAGCGCTTTCCCAGCTGCTTAACGTAGACTTCGCGCGCTCGCTGCGCGTCGAAGGATGCGGCGCGATGTTCGTAATCCTCTCGACCGATCACTTCTCCCGCACCATCTCGAAGCAGACGATGGCGGACAGCGAACTCGATCTCCGTCAGCTTGATTCTCCAGTCTCCGTGCTTGAGAGGCTCCTTCTGCACGTTCACCTTCAGCAGTGGACGCAAGTGAGGGTAGAACTCTGCTTGCGCTTTGATCAGATCTTCCAGGTTGTACTTGTGACGGTAGCGGACGGCGACGTTCGTTGACCTCACGTGCAGCATAGCGATCAGGATCATGATCAGCATTCCCGGAAGCATCGCCTTTGAAGGGATGTTCAGCACCTGCACCATCTGTGCGGTCGTCATACCTTCAAACTGCTTGACCCCGGGCGTCCGCAACAGGCGCCGGGCGGCCTTAACCACGCCTACGAGTTCCTTGTTGTAGCTGGGCGGCAGTATCGGATGGAACGTCAGAACCGCCCTCGATTCGACCGCGGCGACGTAGAGCACCATCCGACCAGCGTACGGCCGGTAATAGGGCCACATCGCCATCAGCACCACGATGCCTAGAAACACCGCGAGCGCGACGCCTGCTGGATCGGACTTCCGCTCTCCCGAATGGGCCATCACTCATTCCTTGACAATGCCACGCGTCACGTATTCGCGGCGCTTGTCTACCGCCGCTGCGCGCAGATACATCACGTACGCCGCGTAATTGATGTACAGCTTTCTCAACCGCTCAGCGACCGCCCTGCGATACCGATAATGCTTCTCCGGCGTTGCCGAGTGATAGTTGCCGACGCCACGCCAGAAGTCGCCAGAGGCCCGGCCTAACTCCACCCGAAGTCGATACCCGCCGGCAAAGATGTTGCTGCACTCATCCGAGATCAGATCCTTGGCGCTGATACCAAAACGCTCGAACTCCTGCAGGTGGATGGAATTGATCTGCATCGGCCCCATATCGACCGACTGATTGCGATTTTGCGACACGCGGCCAACTGTCCCAGCCTCCTGGATCCTCACAGCGACGATGAGGTCCGGCGGGATGTTGTAGTAGGCAGCCGCGCCGATTACACAGCTGTTATTGATTGCGATCGGTTGGACGATCTCAATCGCTGGGGGAAGGTCGGCTGCGGTCATCAGATGACCCCGATGATGGGCGCCGCAAGCAGAGTACCCACCACTGCGGGAACGATCAGCTTACGGCAAATCGTGTGCGCGGGATGTGATGTGGGCAGAGGAAACCAGTAGCTGTCGAGCTTGGCAAAAAATGTCCGCACTGAAATTGGCATTCGGGTCCGAAAGACGACCAGGTCGCGTGCCGTCCGGAGCGCCAGAATGGCAGAGTAAAAGACGGCCGCGATCCCGGCCAGCATCGCATTGAAGCCCGTAATGCCCGACTGGGTCGACGCCCAGGCCAGAAATATAGCGCTCAGCAGCCCGAAGCAAATAAACACAACCCAATGCCACTCCGCATTTCTGATCAGCTCGGCGAGCTGTTCCTCGGTCAAGTTGGAGAACAGCCTCTGCCCCTCTCCCTTATCGAGCTCCGCGCGCATCCGTTCCATGACCGCGCTGGCCTCGGAGAACGCTTCCTGTACAGGGCGAAAGAGCTGAGCCTTTGCGTGTTCGACGACGATGTGCTCTCGCAGACCAAAGATGGTTTTCGCTCTCATTCCTCGTCGAGCCCCACGCGCCAGCGCGCGACCCAGGCTGGATAGAACGCGTTCAACCTGTGGTTTGGTGCAATGGGGGGTGTACCACTTCGAGAACGCCAACAGCTTCCCGTCCCGCAGGCACCGACCCTGGTAGTCCCCAGTGGCTGGATCCCGCTCAAGGAATGGGCACTCCGGGTTGCACCATGCGCCGTCTTCAGTCGGAAGAGGCTTCGCAGCAGGCTTCCGAGCCTCGGCCATCATTGCGCTAAACCGCTCATCTTCGGGGAGTCCGACTGAAGTTGCGGCTCAAGCATGTGCGCGAGATCCTCAACCATGTCGTCCAGCGCGATCAGTCGCGGATTGGGGGACTTCAGTACCGCATCCTGGGCGGCGTCCATAACGAAGATCATCGCCAAGAAAAGTTGTGCGCGATACGGGGCCAGCTGGAGTCGCACGGGGAGTAGATGGGAGCCCACCTCTCCCGACCGCAAGTCGATGCCAAACAGCTTGGTAATCCGGTGCTCGCCTGTCTTGAGCGGACACGGGCTGTGACATACTCGTTTGACTGGGGATGCCGCGGCGCCACACCGCAAACACCTCTCTAGTCCAACACCCTCTGGGTGCACGATTCGAAATCGGCGCGTCGCGCGAGCGGCGAACAGCGGCAGAAATCCCTGATCCGAGAACGCCTGCGCAGCGGATACAGCTTCCTCTTGAACGCTGAATCTGCGCCCGCTATACAAATGCGCCATGGCGCTCTGAAGAATCAGGAGCGCATCCTGCTCGTTCTGCACGCACTGCCCCGGTGTCAATGTTCCTTGATGGTAAGCCGCGGCGCGGCTGCGGCGCCTTATTGTCAGGACGGGGACATCTCCGGGTATGCGCGGTTCAGACGACTCACGAGATCATCCAGATCGAACCGTGGCTCTTCTCCCCGTGCAATCCGATCTTCGTAGGGTACGAACCCGGGAACCTTGCTTGCTTCTTCTCTCAAGAAGGCCTGCAGTAAGGTTCGGCGCTGGCTATCCTGCAGCTGGTGTATCCCCCGAATGACGGCATCGGGATCGCCGGACAGGTGCAGGTGGTGCTTCGCTCTCGTGCAAGCTGTGTAAAGTAGATTCCGCCGCAGCATCTTCGAATGCGATGGGGCTACTGCCAGAATCACATGCCGATACTCGCTGCCCTGGCTCTTGTGCACCGTGGACGCATATGCGAGCTGCAGGTTGTTCAGCTTGGCGCCGTATATTTCGGTCTCCCCCATTCCAAAATCGACGATTAGACTACGCCGCGAGCGCCCAAGCCTGCGTACCGTGCCCACTTCACCGTTGGCCAGTTCCAGCGTCCGATCATTTACCAACTGCATCACGCGATCGCCCGGCGCAGCCACCATCACCTGATCCGGTTGCGAGCGGCGTGAGTTGCCAATACGCAGTCCGTTGCGGGAAGCCTCCGGATTGAGGACCGACTGGATGCGAGCATTCAGCGCGGCCGTTCCAACCGGCCCAACGTTCATTGGGGCTAGAACGCAGACCTCAGCTGGATCGACCCCCATATCGCGCAGCGCCAGCACCTTTGCGACCACATCTCGGACGATTTCCTTCGAATCACGCAGATTGCTGAGAGAGAAGTGCTCTCCATCCGGAGCCGGCAACGCCGGAATCCCATCGCGGATATTCCATGCCAGTTCCAGAATGGGATTCTCCCCTTTCTGCCGGTACGTCTTCGTCAACCGGGCGACCGGAACCACACCGCTGGAGATCAAATCCGCCAACACAGCTCCCGCCCCAATCGACGGCAACTGATCTTGGTCTCCAACCATGATGAGCCGCGCGCCTGGCTTCAGAGCGGCGACGATTGCGTGCATCATCGCAACGTCGTTCATAGACGTCTCATCCACGACGACAACGTCGAACGAGAGGGGGTTGCCGGCGTCGTGTTTAAACCCTTCCCTCAGGCCTCTGGATCCCAGAGCCCGATGCACCGTATCGGATTTACAGCCGGTCGCCCGCTCCATCCGCTCAGCGGCCATCCCAGTCGGGGCTGCCTGCAGTATCGATAACCCGCGAGACTCCAGCGCCCCCAATACAGCTTTCAGAATCGTCGTCTTTCCTGTTCCAGGACCACCGGTGATTACAGCCAGCCTTCCTCCCAACGCGGTTCTACATGCGGCAGCCTGACTGGGATGTAGTGTTCGCTCGGCGAAGGTACTGAGCTGCTCATCGGTCAGGCCTTCGAGATTCAGATCCTCGCTCGAACCTTCCGATAGCATCTGCACGCATCGCTGTGAAATGAACCGTTCGGACTCACTGACAGACTGTGTGCTTACCGGGCTGTGCATGTCAGTTCGACCGAACGGAAAACTGATCCCGTCCGATTCGCCCTGCGCCCATATCGTTGACGCAACATCCGTCGCACTTACCACGTCCGCCGGTCGCGGGCCGCCTGCCAGCAACTTCGCCGATCGCTCAGCCAACAGGTACAACGGCAGGTAGGTGTCGCCCTCACGCGCTGCGTCACTCAGCACCTGTCGGGCCGCGGCAGCGCATCTGTGTGCACTCTGACTCGGTAGATCGAGTGCCGACGCAGCCTTCTCGGCAACATCAAAACCGATACCATCGATCATGTTCAGCCGATACGGATGCTGGCAAATGCGATGAGCTGCTCGCAGATACTTGCGCTCCAAGTCTCCGTCCAGCCCCGCCATCGCGCGCTCGAGCGCATTGCGAGCCTGCCACTTGTTCAGCCCCAGTGAGCGGACGGCTATCTGGGCGCGATGCGTCGCAGGCTGCTGACACCACAGGGCTACGATGGCACGACACAGTGTCTGGCCCACTTCCGTTTGAGCTGCGATGGCCGGCGCGTCTCCTGAATCCAGCGCGTTAAGCAGTCGCTTCTCCCCTTCTGGATCGTATGCCTTCACCATCCGGTCGGCCGACATCGGATCCAGACCATCAAACTCCTGAACAAGGTAGCTGGCCACCACCTCGCGGGACACGAGTAGCTCCGAACGCCTAGTCACCGTGGCTTCCTTACGTTTCTCGCCAAGCACTTCAATCTCGGTATGCGACCCTACATATAGAGCGAACCGGCGCTGGACGTTGTCGCTGCCGTAACGCAATCTGCGCAGCTTGATCTGCTCGCCTTTCGCGACAGCGCTCATGAGCCCAACCACCTGGACCGTCCTCTCCGTCGATCGGTCGCGAACAGATAGCACGGTGAAGCCCGAAAGCTCATCGTGGACAACGACGTCCTCGATCCGACCGGCTAGGTCGCGAAATCCCTCCCGATACGTGACGTTCGGGAGATCGATCTGGGCAGGATGCAGCTTGATAAGTCAGCTCCGTGAAGGTGATGGCGCATTATTCTGGGATCCAGGCAATCCCTGCCACGTTGCAGGGGGTAGCGGACGCCGAGCACAACCAGGTCGCAGCAACGTCGGTCGGCATGACTGAATAAGGCGAGTCCAGGGCGCCGCCGGCTATCGTGGCCACGTGCTCAACCTGAAGTAATGCCATGCGCACCATATCCCAGCTCTTCGCTTTGATCGCCATCTCTATCGCCCCTTCCCTGGGCCTGGCCGCGGCAGGCGCGGACCCGAACGCCGGTCGTACGCACGCAGCTGCGTACATCAGCGAATCGGTCGCAGCCCAGCTTCTGCCGTCTGTCCAGGCAATGGCCCGAGAGGAGGTCGCCCGCCAACTCTCGTTTCGGCTCCCTGCACAGCCCGTTGCGCTCGAGGCAGACGTCGAGGCTTTGACCGAACAGCTGCGGATCACCGAAGAACGGCTTGCCCGTGCCCACTCCGCCATCGAAGCCCTGCAGACGAGGGCCATGGAGGCCGACGCTACCGTTGCCACCGTCAGCAATCGGGTAGCCGGGATCGAGAAGACCGTGGCCAAACCCCCGGTCCT